>QWCE01000759.1_pt1 | contig 117163 bp, 105 predicted proteins | sample 1972531 | NCBI WGS metagenome assembly QWCE01 (sample SAMN09866716, study PRJNA288562) | Human gut metagenome isolate term4_stool, whole genome shotgun sequencing... | reverse complement strand
CCTTTCGAATGTTTGTGTGGTAACTTCATTCTACCAGAGCCTGCAAGCTATGTCTTCTTTTATGCGATTTTCAATTTGCGCAAGTTATTTTACCTTATCTTCAATAATTAAACCTACAAAACAGATTTCATCGTAATGTTTGTGCCTGTTTCAACGCATAAATCATAGAATCGATACCTAATAGTGTCGTATAGCTACTGTTGGTTTTTCCGAAAGCGGGCGTGTAATAAACATTGTTTTCAGCATCAAAACAGAATTTTTCAGCAGTTAGTTCTTCTATCTCACGTGCCAATAGATTACTTCCATAGAAGCGGCGGAGAAAGTCGATTCCCGCACACATGGCAGCGACAGGTTTCTTTTCGCTAATAAAATGTGTGACGCACGTTTTTATCACATTGGAGTCTCTATAATTGTTCAATAAACCAATTCCACCGGGTATGATCAATGCATCGTATTCTGCAAAATCAACCTCATGAATATCTTTAATGCGTCCCCTGCCGATGCGGGCTGCTTCTATAAGGATATTCAGCTTTTCTGCCATCTGTTCTGTCAGGTGGTTAACAGACTGAAAGGAAACATTTTCTGCGACAGGAGTGTAATCACACCCATATTTATCAAGCGCTGCATACGTCAGAATTACTTCTTCTATACATGAACCATCACCGAGGCCACAGCCTGCTAATAAAACTAAATACTTCATTTGTTTTCACCTCCACAACTCACGGTTTGCCAACGACTTCTTACTGATAAGCATAGCATATAAAGCGACTTGCATCAACGCCTTCTTCATGGTAAATCAGCGACCTTTTTATGAACACCGTTCTGTTTTGCCTGTTCACTCGCCGCCCTGCGCCGTTCTCGATAAAGTGGAATGTGATCTCTGCCAGTACCTCTCCGGCGAAGAAAAGTATTCTCAACTCTTCGAATGCTTTGGCCGCGACCGCGACATCCGTCCACTGCTTTCTCAATGCAGAAGGTCTGCCGATCCCGGTAAAGAAATATTTTCCAGCGCTTGACGCGATCTTGCGCCAAAAAGGCCCGCCTCAGTAAGGCGGGTCTTTTTGATTGAGCTCTGTCAAAAACCGTCCCAGTGCGGGATTCTGGTTGCCGCTCTGCCAGGCGGCGATGATCTCTTCCTCCTCCCCTTCGCCCACGAGCGGGACGAAGACGAGGTTGTCGGCATTGTAAAGGCGGTCGGTGCAGTAGTCGGGCAGGAGCGAGATCCCCTCCTCCGCCGCGACCATCATCAGGATGCTTTCGGTGTCCGCCGAGCGGAAGAGAATGTTCGGCTTGTAGCCTGCCTCGGCGTAGCGCTGCATGAAAAAGGCGTCGCCGTAGGAATCGGGCGCGGCGTCGGGCGACATATATAAGATGTTCTCCCCGCGCAGCTCTTGCCGCGTGAGCTGGCGGCGCTGCGTGAGCGGATGGCCCGCATAGAGTGCGACAACGAGCCGAGCCTTTTCGACCGTCTGAAACGTGACGCCCTCCTGTGTGCGCAGGTTTGTCGAGTCCCAAGTGAAGACGATGTCATACTCCTGATGGAGTAACCCCGCGGCCAGCACATCCGTCGAGCAGCGGTAGAAGGTGATGAGAACGTTGCTGTTCTTCTGGTGGAAGTGGCGCATCAGGACCGAGAGGTCGCTGCGCTCGTAGCCGCGCACGTAGCCGACGCGCAGCGTGCCGGTCAGGCCCGTCGCCGCGTCATGCACGCGTTCCTGTGCGCGGCTCATGCGCTCTAAGATCGCTTTTGCGTCCAAAAGGAACGACTTTCCCGCGCTCGTCAGGCTTACGGGGCGCGTGCTGCGGTCAAAGAGCTCGCAGCCGAGCGTCTGCTCAAGCTGCTGGATCTGCTGCGTCACCGCGGTCTGCGAGATGTAATACTGCTCCGCCGCCTTTGTGAAGCTCCGGTGCTCCGCGGCGGAGACAAAATAGCGTAGCTGATTGCGATTCATGTACTCTTTTCCTCATAACATAAGTTTTGCTTATTATATCATCCGATAATCGGTCTTGTAAAGCCCATCTTCCTGCGGTAAGATAAGCACATCGTTCATAAATCTTTTACAAATGAGGTCGATCAACATGAATCGCGAATCGTTCCGCTCCCGCCTGGGCTTCCTGCTCGTCAGCGCGGGCTGCGCCATCGGCATCGGCAATGTCTGGCGCTTCCCCTATGTGACGGGCAAAAACGGCGGCGGCTATTTTGTTCTCTTTTACATTCTGTGCCTGCTCATCATGGGCGTTCCCGTGCTGACGATGGAGCTGGCCGTCGGCCGCGCGAGCCACAAGAGCGCGATCCTCGCCTACAAGACGCTCGAAAAGCCCAAGTCCAAGTGGCACATCCACGGCTGGTTCTGCCTGATCGGCTGCTACCTCTTGATGATGTACTACACGACGGTTTCCGGCTGGATGGTGAGCTACTTTGGCAGATTCCTGACCGGCAAGTTCTACTCCGGCATGCCCGCGGAGGACGCGTCCGCCGTGTTCGGCCAGCTGCTGTCCGATCCAGTCGAAATGGGTATTTTAGCAGTCGCCATCGTCATCGTCGGCTTCATCGTCTGCTCGTTCGGTCTGCAAAAGGGCCTTGAGCGCGTGTCCAAGGTCATGATGCTCGCGCTGCTCGCGCTCATCCTCATTCTCGCCGGTCACAGCCTGACGCTCTCCGGCGCGGCGGAGGGCATGAAGTTCTACCTGCTCCCCTCGCTCGATTCCATCCGCGAAAACGGCCTGCGCAGCCTCATCACCGATGCGATGAATCAGGCTTTCTTCACGCTCTCTCTCGGCATTGCGGCGATGGAGATTTTCGGCAGCTACATGTCCGACGATCACACCCTCGCCGGTGAGTCCATCCGCATCTGCGCGCTCGATACGTTCGTTGCGCTCATGGCCGGCACGATCATCTTCCCCGCGTGCTTCTCCTACGGCGTAGCGCCCGACAATGGCCCCTCCCTCCTCTTTGTCACGCTGCCGCAGGTGTTCGTCAACATGGCGGGCGGCCGCTTCTGGGGCACGCTCTTCTTTCTCTTCATGATTTTTGCCAGCATGTCGACAGTGCTTGCGGTCTTTGAAAACATCCTTGCCGTCTGCATGGATACCTTCGGCTGGAGCCGCAAGAAGGCCGTTTTCATCAATGGCGTGCTGCTGATGCTCCTGAGTCTTCCCTGCGTGTTCGGCTACAACATCTGGAGCGACTTCCACCCCATTCTCGGCAAGGACGTGCTCGACAGCGAGGACTTCCTTGTGAGCAACCTCCTGCTGCCCATCGGCTCGCTCGTGTATCTGCTGTTCTGCGTCACGAAGTGGGGCTGGGGCTTTGACAAGTATCTCGCCGAGGCCAACAAGGGCGCGGGCATCAAGCTCTCGCCCAAGCTCAAGCCCTATTTCCAGTGGGTGCTGCCGATCCTGATCGTCATCATCCTGCTCCAGGGCCTGCTGTAAATTTGCTATTCTCTCATCTCTCATATCTCTCAAAAGGAAAAAGCCGCAGTGAAATTCATTGCGGCTTTTCCCTTTTTCCGCTTCCTTCGCAATTATGAACTCCGTGTAAATTCGCATATAACTCGTAAATATATTTATATAAATCTATTGACAAAATTTGTTCACGTGCTATGATAGCATCCAGAAAGAAAAAGGACCCCAAGGAGGCGCATGATGAAAAAAAACCTGTACAGTCTGACGCTGTCAGATGATGTGGTGCGCGAGGTCGACGCGCTGGCCCACCGGATGGGCACGAACCGTTCGGCGCTCGTCAACCAGATTTTGGCCGAGTACGTCTCCGTGCCGACGCCCGAGCGCCGCTGGAACGATATTTTCGAGGCCATCGAAGAGTTGATGACGCCCACGCGCGAGCTGGTGCCGTTCTTTGCCCCCGGCTCGTCCACGATGTCGCTCAAGTCGAGCTTATCGTACAAATACCGCCCCACGGTCAAGTACGAGGTCGACCTGAGCAATGGCGACGCCCAGACGATGGGCACGCTGAACATCGTGTTCCGCACGCAGTCGGCGGCGCTGATCTCCGCAATGACGAGCTTCTTCCGGCTCTGGGTGCAAATCGAAGACAAGTGCCTCGCACCGCTTCTCGGCAGCTCCATTTCCTGCGCGCTGTACGACGGGCGCTTCGTCCGTCCGCTCGCGATGCCGCGCGGAAAGGCGCTGACTGCCGATGATGTCGCCGGTGCGATCAGCGCTTATGTCCAGCTCTTCGACCGGCTGCTCAAGGGCTATCTCGACGGCTCGCTCTCCGCGAGCGATGTTGAAATGGCCTACCGCGGCGATCTGCGAAGCAGAACGCTGCTGATTTAATCACTTAATTGTAAAAAACACGAATTTGAGGTGAACTTGAATGAATGCTGAAAAATATACGCAAAAGGCTTTGGAAGCCGTCAAGACCGCGCAGAACATGGCGCAGGAAAACGGCAACCAGTATCTGACCACCGAGCATTTGCTCTATGCCCTGCTCGATCAGGACGGCGGACTGATCGGGTCGCTGTTCGGCAAGATGGGCGTCGATTGCGACGGCTTACTCTCCGAGCTCGACACGCTGATCCGCAATCTGCCCCGCATCTCCGGCGGCAGCGGCGAGGTGTACGCCTCGCCCGAGGTCGGCAAGATCCTGAACCTTGCCGAAAAGACCGCCGAAAAGCTGCACGACGAGTATCTTTCCGTTGAGCACCTGATGCTCGCCATCTTCTCCGAGGGCTCGCAGAGCGTGCGCCAGCTGCTCTCCAACCATGGCATCACGAGAAGCCGCTTCTCCGATGAGCTTGCGAAGGTCAAGACCTCCCCCGTGACGAGCGACAATCCCGAGGATTCCTACGACGCGCTCAAGAAGTACGGCACGGATCTCGTCGAGCGCGCCCGCACGAAGGAGCTTGACCCCGTCATCGGCCGTGACGCAGAGATCCGCAACGTCATCCGCATTCTGTCGCGTAAGACGAAGAACAACCCCGTGCTCATCGGCGAGCCGGGCGTCGGCAAGACGGCCATCGCCGAGGGCCTTGCCCAGCGTATCGTGCGCGGCGATGTGCCCGAAGGGCTCAAGGACCGCACGATCTTCTCGCTCGACATGGGCGCGCTGATCGCGGGCGCGAAATACCGCGGCGAGTTTGAAGAGCGCTTAAAGGCCGTTTTGAACGAGGTCAAGAAGTCCGACGGCAAGATCATCCTCTTCATTGATGAGCTGCACACCATCGTCGGCGCGGGCAAGACCGAGGGCAGCATGGATGCTGGCAACCTCTTAAAGCCGATGCTGGCTCGCGGCGAGCTGCACTGCATCGGCGCGACCACGCTTGACGAGTACCGCCAGTATATCGAAAAGGACGCCGCCCTCGAGCGCCGCTTCCAGCCCGTCATGGTCAACGAGCCGACGGTCGAGGACACCATTTCCATCCTGCGCGGCCTGAAGGAGCGCTATGAGATCTATCACGGCGTTCGCATCCACGACAACGCGCTTGTCGCCGCCGCGACGCTCTCCGACCGCTATATCACCGACCGTTTCCTTCCCGACAAGGCCATCGACCTCGTCGATGAGGCCTGCGCGATGATCCGCACGGAGATCGACTCGATGCCCGCAGAGCTCGACGATCTGCGCCGCAAGATCATGCAGCAGGAGATCGAAGAGATGGCCCTCAAGAAAGAGGACGACCAGCTCTCCCGCGACCGTCTCGAGGAGCTCAAGAAAGAGCTTGCCGATGAAAAGGAACAGTTCAACGCCATGAAGTCCCGCTGGGAAGCGGAAAAGAGCGGCGTGGACAGCGTGAAGCAGCTCAAGAGCCAGATCGAGCAGATGCACGGCGAGATCGAACGCGCGCAGGCGAACCTCGAGTACGAAAAGGCCGCAAAGCTCAAATACTCTGACCTCCCTGCCCTCGAAAAGCAGCTCAAGGACGCCGAGGCCGCGGCCGAAAAGCACACGGGAGACAACTCCATGGTGCACGACACCGTGACTGAAAACGAGATCGCCGACATCGTCGGCAAATGGACGGGCATCCCCGTCAGCCGTCTGATGGAGGGTGAGCGCGAAAAGCTGCTGCGCCTCGACGAGATCATTCACAAGCGCGTCGTCGGTCAGGACGAGGCCGTTCGCCTCGTGACCGAGGCCATCCAGCGCTCGCGCGCGGGCATCGCGGACCCGAACCGCCCGATCGGCAGCTTTCTCTTCCTCGGCCCCACGGGCGTCGGCAAGACAGAGCTTGCAAAGTCCCTCGCCGACTGTCTGTTCGACGATGAACACAACCTCGTGCGCATCGACATGACCGAGTACATGGAGAAATTCTCCGTCTCGCGTCTCATTGGTGCCCCTCCGGGATACGTCGGCTATGACGAGGGCGGCCAGCTCACTGAGGCCGTGCGCCGCAAGCCATACAGCGTCGTGCTGTTCGACGAGGTCGAAAAGGCGCACCCGGACGTCTTCAACATCCTGCTGCAAATTCTCGACGACGGCCGCATCACCGATTCGCAGGGCCGCACGGTGGACTTTAAGAACACGATCATCATCCTGACCTCGAACCTCGGCTCTTCCGAGCTGCTCGACGGCATCCAGCCGGACGGCAGCATTTCCGAGAGCGCCCGCGCCGCCGTCATGGGCGAGCTGCGCCGCGCATTCCGTCCGGAATTCCTGAACCGTCTTGACGAGATCATCATGTTCAAGCCGCTCACGAAGGAGAACCTCAGCGGCATCATCGACATCCTGATGGAGGGTCTCAAGAAGCGTCTTGCCGACAAGACGCTGAGGCTCGAAGTCACGGATGCGGCCAAGAGCCTCATCATCGAGCGCGGCTTCGACCCGATCTACGGCGCGCGTCCGCTCAAGCGCTACCTCCAGAGCGCGGCGGAGACGCTGATCGCCAAGGAGATTTTGCGCGGCGACCTCGCCGCGGGCAGCACGCTTGTGCTCGACGCGGAAAACGGCGAACTGAGCTGCCGCAAGAAGTAAATACGCGTGAAAAGCCGCCCATTCGGGCGGCTTTTTCCGTTTCGCTACCGATAGTAGCGGAATACTTGGTGGACTTTTGCGCCAAAAACTGCTACGATAGCGCCATCAAGGCAAAGGAGGCACGATCATGGACAACGAACTCGGCGCGCGCATCCGCACGCTTCGAAAGGATCGCGGGCTGTCGCAGGAGGCGCTGGCGCAGGCACTCGAGGTCTCGCGGCAGGCCGTGACAAAGTGGGAGGACGGCTCGTCGCTGCCGAGCACGGCGAATCTCTTCGCGCTCTCGGGCTTTTTCGGTGTTCCGCTCGCAGAGCTGACCGGCACGCCGGAGGTTGCCGCTCCCCTGCCCAACGCAGCAAGCATATCGAAAAAGCAGCGCCGCATCCACGCAAAAGTCCTGAAGATTGGCGCATGGGTGCTGTTGGCCGTCAGCGTACCGGTACTGCTCATATGTGCCGTACAGTATTTTACTGCCGGACCGCCTATTCCAGAGGATGTTTCGATCGTCGGCGGCGTTGATATGGCGACAGACATCTACGTTATGGGCCGGTTCCCTTCACATCTGTTTTTAGCCGCACTGCCGCTCTTTGTCGTGGGACTTGGTGTGCTGATAGGATTGAAAATCAAGAGGTGGAAAGGAAAAACACATGACAGGTAAATACAAGATTTTACTGCCGCTGCTGCTCATTTTTCTACTCGTCGGCTGCGGCAAAACGGATGATGGCCTGACCATCGAGGGCCACGACTGGACATACGCAAACGCCATCGACAGCGCGGGACAGCCGCTCGACCTCCCTGCCCTCACCTGCGCCGCACAGGACGGCACGCTGACGGTCACGGATTCAGACGGCAGCACGCAAAGCGGCACCTACACCCTCACCCAGCACGATGCGAACGACATCCTCTATGATCTTACGCTGGATAGCGAGACCGGTACGGCGCTTGTCGGCGTCACGGAATACACCGATGCTGCGGGCGGGCAAAGCAGCGAGTATACGCTGATCTTATCGCTGCCAGAGCGGACGGTTTATTTTCGTGCCGATATGGCACAATGAATCAAAGTCGCCCGAAAGGGCGGGGTTTTCCCTGCACCGTGCAGGGGGACGATTAAGGGGGATATTCTCTTTCCACGGAAAGAGAATATCCCCCTTTGACCCCCAAGAGAAAGGGATTCGCATTGCAAGCGAGCAGCTCGAACAACTTTCATGCCTCCGGAGTGAAAGTGCCTGCGTGGCGGCATTGCTAACGCTCGCCGCCATTGGTTTTACTATACGATTTGCCTCTGCTCCTACTATCCGCTGCCGCTCTGCCCATCTTATAGAAGTGCGCAGTAATCACCGTCTACCGGAGTGCTAATCAATGCGGCGAGCGTAGCAATGCCGCATTCGGCAGGCAGTCCGCCGCCGAGGTAACGTCACTCGCGCCTCACGATAGTAAGGCGCGGTTGCAACATGCAACGAAACGCAGGGGTTCATGGCGAAGCCATGTACACCGCAGTGCAATCCGCAGGCTGAGCAGTTCTTCAAGTGCCTGACTGCCAATGTGCGGGGTCAAGGGGCAAGGCCCCTTGCGTTCTCTTGGGGGTTCAAGGGGGCCATTCTCTCACGTGAGAGAATGGCCCCCTTTGCCGCACCCTGCGCCGCGCAGGGGATCCCATTGCTGCCTTCAGGCAGCAAAAGTCTGTAAAGCACTATTGCTTTAATAATCTATTGATCTCACGCTCTGCGAGCGCAGTGACACCCTCAAAATCCACGCAGGGATGGTATGCATTCTCCAGCGCATCGTGCGCCTTCTTAGCGGCCGACAGCGCGCCCACTGCCTCGTCTAAAAGCGATGCTTCCACGCGGCGGGTGAAGCGCAGCTTCGCCTTCTGCGCGCGCGTGAGCTTCTCCTCCGCCATCGCGTCGAGACGCAGGCGGCGGTAGGGCTTCCCGTCGTACGGGTTGCGCGCGTTCGTTGTGATAAACGCCAGCCCTTTTTCCGGGATTAATACGTGATGGAGCTCCCGCGGCCGATCTGGATTCGGGCAGGCGATGATGTCGAAATGCTTCGCCTGTGCCGCCTGCACGACGGTCTCAAGCATTTCGTTTCCCAGCCCCACACTGTCGATGATGGCATAGATGCGCGGGCAGAGGGCTTCGACGGTGTCGAACCGGCAAATCTCGCCCCGATGCGTCACACCGCCTAAAAACGCGCGGTCGACGCGCCCGCTGCCGCCTCCCTCGCCGCGCAGCTCGCGTGCGAGGATGCCGTCGGTGCGGCGGCGGAGCTTCGAAAAATCCATCTGCGCGTGCATTGCCACGCGGCGCTCGCTCTCCACCTCGCCCATCGCGCGCAGGATACGATAGGCGCTGCGGTAGTGTGCGCGATATTCGTCGCTCAGCGCGATGATCTCCGCGCGGCGTGCCTTAGCCGCGTCCACATCGTAGAAGCGTGTCAGGTCGACATAGCGCTCGCTCGTGACCGCATAGGTCGGCTCGAGCACATGCGGGCTGGTGCCATCGACAATGGCGGCGTTACGGTCCAGAAAGATCGCGCCGTCGAGCGAATCGGGGTCGCCCGAGCAGTTGATGTACACGACGCGCTCGCCCGCGCGCTCCATCGCCGCGCCCACGCGGCGCATGAAGGTCGACTTGCCGCAGCCCGGGCCGCCTTTCAGAATCATCAGATCGTCGAGCCGACCGCCCAAAAGCTGGTCATAGAGCGAGAAAAAGCCCTCTTCGCTGTTTGCGCCGAGGAAAAAGTACACCGGTTTCATAAGATCCCTCCCAAAATTGGTGCTTTCTCCATAGCGTATGCGTGCGTGGCTGTCCCCGCTTCCCGCCCTTCCCAAATTTTGTTTGTAAGGCAGCAACGTTTCGTCATTCAGGAATGAAAAAAGCTCCGTTTGGGATTCCCAAACAGAGCCTTTTTATGTACTTTCTTACGCCGTGAAGATCTTGTCCTCCGCTCTGCGCGTGTAGTCGCGTTCAAGCATCGCGCGGTGCGAGAGGAACGCGGGATCGTCGAAATACTTCGCACCCATCGGGCAGTTGCGCACGCAGGAGTGGCATTTGATGCACACGCCCACGACCTCGGTGACATCATCGGGATTGATCGAGCCCATCGGGCAGAGAGAGGCGCACACGCCGCAGTGGATACACTTGTCGAGGTCGGTCTTGGGCTTCGCCTTCAGAAACACCTTCGGTTCGCCATCGAGGCCCAGCGGGCGGTAATATGGCGCGTCGGCGTCGCCGTCGACCGTGACGGGCGCGGGATACTCGGTCATCCGCACGATGCGGCCCACGACCGCGGAGCCGAGCTTTGCAAGCTCCGCCATATCGTCGGAATCGGGTCTGCCGTTGGCAAGCGCGTCGGTAAAGGCGTGGCGGCAGGCAAAGGCGCCCGCGCCGATGGTGTGGAAGCCGTCCCCTTCGAGGCAGGCGCAGAGCTCGGCAAGGGAATTATCAAAACTGCGGTTGCCGAACGTCACGACCGGCACGGCGAGCGCGCCGTTTCCGTGAAAGCCGGACTTCACAAAGTCGAGCAGCTTATTTGGAAGCTTGCCCGCGTAGGTTGGCATACCGAATACGACAAGGTCGCCCGCGGCAAACTCATACGCTTCCTCGCGCGCGGCGGGCAGCGTGAAATCGCGCACCTCGAGCGGCACGTCGAAGCTGACGGCAAGGGCATTTGCAAGCGTGGTGGTCACCTTTCTGGTGTTGCCGGTGGCGCTGAAATAGACTGCGTAGACCTGAGTGATGTTCATGGGAATCGGCCTTCTTTCTTTATTGTTCGGGGCGCTGCCCGGCTTTACAGGGAAAAATCCTCGGACGTGTACTTGTCGTTCAGCGTGGCGGGACGGGGCGGCACACGCTTGAGCGGATCATAGCAAAAGTGACGGCAGTGGTCGGCAGAGTCGACCACGCCGCGGCGGGAGCAGATGACCTGCCCTTCGTTGATGACAGATCCGCTCTTGCAGTAGGCGCAGTGCTTTTCAATGTCCTTGCGGAACAGATGGAACATGGTCTCCCTCCCCTTTCTTTTACAGGCTGCGGACGACGAGCTTGCCGTCCTCCATCGACGCATGGATCTGCGTGACGGGGTGCTCGTAGGAGTCGATGATCTGCGCGGCCATGACGTCTTCGAGCTCTTTCTGAATGGTGCGGCGCAGATTGCGCGCGCCGTAGGTCGCGGAGTAGGACTTCTTGACGAGGTAGTCCTCAACATCCTCGTCCCACGTAAAGTGCAGGCCCTTGTCCTCAAGGCTCTTTTGCAGCTCATCGAGCATGATGTGGGCGATGCCGGCGAAGTTCTTCTCATCAAGGCGGTTGAAACAGATGACCTCGTCCACACGGTTCAGGAATTCGGGGCGCAGGAACTCGCCGAGCGCCTTCATAGCGCGGTCGCGGTTCTGCTCGTTCACCGTGTGACCGAAGCCGACAGTGCCCTCCTTGCGCTCGCTGCCCGCGTTGGACGTCATCACGATGACGGTGTTTTCAAAATTGACCTTGCGGCCGTGGGAGTCGGTGATCTCGCCGTCGTCGAGAATTTGCAGCAGGACGTTCATCACGTCGGGATGCGCCTTTTCGATCTCGTCGAAAAGGATGACGGCGTAGGGCTTGCGGCGAATCTTTTCGGTCAGCTGGCCGGCTTCATCATAGCCGACATAGCCCGGGGGCGAGCCGACGATGCGGGAGACCGAGTGCTTTTCCATAAACTCGGACATGTCGAGGCGGATCAGCGCATCGGGCGAGTTGAAGAGGTCCTGCGCCAGCTGCTTGACAAGCTCGGTCTTGCCGACGCCCGTGGGGCCGACAAAGATGAAGCTCACCGGCTTATGCTTGGGCGAAATGCCCACGCGGTTGCGGCGTATCGCCGCGGCGACGGCCTCGATGGCCTCATCTTGGCCGACGATGTGTTCCTTGAGGCGCTTGTCAAGCTCGCTCAGACGGCGGAACTCGTCTTCACGGATACGCGAGGCGGGAATCTTCGTCCAGAGCTCGATCACGCGGGCGAGGTTGTCCATCGTGAGCTGCGGGTCACCCTGCGCGCAGAGCGCGTCGAGCTCGGTCTGCGCCTTGATGGTAAGGCTCTTGAGCTCGGCCAGACGCTCAAAGTCGGGTTCTTCTGCGCCCTGCAAAAGCTCGCGCTCCTTGTCGTAATCCTCGATCTCGCGGCGCAGCTCCATGCGGCGGTTGATGTTCTTGTCGTGCAGATTCAGATCCGAGCACGCCTCGTCGATGAGGTCGATGGCCTTGTCGGGCAGGAAACGGTCGGTGATGTAGCGCTCGGATAGCAGCACTGCCTGACGCAGGATACCCTCGGGAATTTTGACACCGTGGAACTGCTCGTAGTAGTGGGCGATGCCCTTCAAAATTTTGAGCGTGTCCTCCATGTTCGGCTCGTTGACCGTGACCGGCTGGAAGCGGCGCTCGAGCGCGGTGTCCTTTTCAATGTGCTTGCGATACTCGGTGAACGTCGTCGCGCCGATGACCTGAATTTCGCCTCGGGAAAGCGCAGGCTTCAAGATGTTGGCGGCGTTCATGCTGCCCTCGGCGTCGCCCGCGCCAACGATGTTGTGCACTTCGTCGATGACAAGGATGACGTTGCCCATCTTGCGGATCTCCTCGATGAGGCCCTTCATGCGGCTCTCGAACTGGCCGCGGAACTGCGTGCCCGCGACGAGCGCGGTCAGGTCAAGAAGATAGACCTCCTTGCTTCTCAGCTTGAACGGCACGTCGCCCGCGACGATACGCTGGGCGAGGCCCTCGGCAATGGCTGTCTTGCCGACGCCCGGCTCACCGATCAGGCAGGGGTTGTTCTTCTGGCGGCGGTTCAAAATCTGGATGACGCGTTCGATCTCCTCCTCGCGGCCGACGACCGCGTCGAGCTTGCCGTCGCGTGCGCGCTGGGAGAGATTGATGCAGTAGGAGTCGAGGAATTTGTGCTTGCTCCCCTTTTCGACCTTCTTGTTGCTGCGCGGGCTCTGCGTCTGCTCGGCCTCGTTGCCATTTTGTGCGTCGTTCGCAGCGGGATTTCCGCCGAAAAAGCGACTCAGGAACGGGAACGTGGCGGTCTTGCCGTCCTCGTCCTCGTTATCGGCGTCCGGATCGTCGGCGTCGGTCAGACCTTCGAGGTTTTCCACGCCGCCGAAGGCGCCCATCATTTCATTGGAGATATTGTCAAGGTCCTCATCCGTGATGCCCATGCGGCGCATCATCTCGTCCACCTGCGGCAGTCCGAGATTTTTCGCGCACTTGAGGCAAAGTCCTTCGTTGACGTTCTGCCCGTTTTCCTGACGGGTGATGAACACAACGGCGATATTCTTTTTACATCTGGAACAAAGTTGCGGCTGCATAGTATTTCCTCCTTGGGGTAAAGATCAGGGTAACAGCGCGGCGACAAGCCCGCGCGGAGTATGACTCATAAAAAACGATAACAGATACGTGCCCTCGTAGTCGGCAAAGGCCTTGACGCCGAGCTTCGGTGCGACATCGCAGACGAGAAACAGCAAAAGTGCACCCTCGATCAGGCCCAGCGCGCCGCCGCCGATGGTGTTGAGCGCGTTCAGAACTGGCAAGTCTAACACCTTGTCAATGCCTCCCGTCACTAAGCGGAGCAGCAGCGTGAGCACCAAAAAACACAGCACGAACACGAGTGTCCTCACCACGCTGCCGAGCAGCGTCCTTACGGCGGCAAGCGCTGCGTCGCGCGCGGCATTTCGAAGCGACTGACGCACCGCGCCGTCGAAATCGAAGCGCAGCAGCTTTTTGAGAAGGCCTGTCACCGCGAGCGGCGAATCGTCCTGCCAAACGTTTTCCGCGTCCTGCGCGGCGTCGCCGTTTGGCGTTTCACCCGAGGCGTCGCTCTCCGCCGGGGTCTCCCCCTCGATCTGCGGGACATCCCCCTGCGGTGTCTGCGATTCGGTATCAAACCACTCCTCCACGCTCTTTTCAAGGCGCGGCATCAGCATGTCGGTCACGGGCTCGGTCAAAGCGTCGGTCAGGAGCGACGCGCCGATCAGCGCGAGCACGATCGCCGCCAGCGCCATAAAGCTGCGGAACAGCCCCCGCCTGGCGCCGAACACGACGCTTAAAATGAGCACGAGCGCGAAGACTGCATCGATCATAAGACCATTATTCACGTTTCCCGCGCTCCTTTCAAGTCATAAATTGTAACATTTTTAGCGTTTTACAGAAATTACGGAATATAAAGCCAGGCGGACGACGAGCCGATCAGCACCGCCGTACCATCCTCGCGCATGATGACAGAGCGCGCGTACTCCGTGGCGTCCAGCCGCGCGTATTCCTGCAGCTGCGGCGTGTAGAGCACCAGACTGTCGCTGTACAGCACGGCGATATACTTCCCCGCCGCGGACATGGACAGAACCTCCTGACTGCTGTCGAGACTTGCCATCTCTGTACCGTCGGACGAGACAGTCACGAGCTTCATGGTGCTGCCCGAGCGGTAGCGGCTCAGCAGCAGCGCCGCGTAGTTGTCGCCGTCCATGCTCGAACCGCGCAGATACGGGTATTCGTAGCGATAGCTGCCGGAAAGCGTACCGTCCGATGAAAAGAGCGTCAAGCTCTCGTCCGTCAGGCACGAGAGCGTACCGGCCACGCTGTCGAGCGATAGCAGGAGCGAGCCCGTGAGTGTGTTGACCGAGTCCGCCTTATCGCTGCCGAGGGGATAGATGCTCACCGTGTCGGCGAATGTGCCGTCCGACTCGCCGAGTGTCACCGCCGCCATGCGCTTGCAGTCGCGCATGACGACCGCGTCGATGACATAGTGCTCCGAGGAGTTGAAGGCAAACGTCTTCTCGCCCGAAGCGTCGTACACCGTAACAGCAGACTTGTAGCCGCTCTTTTCGGCGTTGAGCGCCAGATAGTCCGAGGAATTGACGCTGACCGACAAAATATTGCCGCTGCACTCGCCGCTCATATCGCGCACAAGGCCGCTTGCAGAGTAAATAAGAAGCGTCTGCCCGCCGATATCATAGACCGCGGCGGTCTGGCCGCCGACAGCGATGGCGGGATTCGTAAGCTTCACACTCATGCTGTCCACCACGCTGCCGCTGCTGCTGTAGATCGACACGCCCGTCGTCGAAGCGACGATCAGATGGTCGCCGAGAAGCGCAAAGGTGTTGCTGCGGTCGTTGCTGAACGAGTACATCTCCACCTTGCCCTGCTCATCCTGCGTGACCTTATTGTAGGAGAAAAGGCGGCGCACACTGTCAAGGCTGCTCAGGTCCTTCCACGCCGCGGCGACGACCACGGCCAGCACGACCACAAGCGCCAGAATCACCATCAGCGCCCGCTTGAGCCCGCCGCCGGAGCGGCGCGGGGCCGCCTGCGAGCGCCTCAGCTCCTCGCGTGTTCCCTTTTCCTCTTTGAGATCATTCATTGAGCCGTTCATCCTCATACCAAAGTCTCGTCATGTACAGTCCGCCCGGCGGCACCGTGGGGCCGGCGAGCGAGCGGTCGCCGGAGGCCAGGATCTCGGGGATGTCCTCTGGCGTGAGTTTCCCCTCGGCGGCGTAGAGCACCGTGCCGGTGATCGCCCGTACCATGTTATACAGGAACCCGTCCGCGCAGACCTTGAGCTCCAAAAGATCACCCGAGCGCGACACGCGGCAGTAGTGCACGGTGCGCACGGTGGTCTTCGTCTCCGTGCCGACAGAGCGGACGGCGCGGAAATCGTGCGTGCCCTCAAAGGCGCGCGCCGCGCGGTCCATCACCTCTTCGTCGAGGTGCTTGGGGTAAAAGTAAGCCCTGTTGACATAGAACGGGTTTTTGATGCGGGAATTATAGATGCGGTAGGTGTATTCCTTTTTTTGACACGAGAGGATCGCGTTGAAATCCTCCGCCACCTCAAGCGCTTCGCGCACGACGATATCCTCCGGCGTGTGCGTGTTGATGGCAAACGGCAGGCGCTCGACCGGAATGCGCGACTCGGTGTGGAAATTGGCGATGTAGCGCTCGGCGTGCACGCCCGCGTCCGTTCGGCCGCAGCCGACGAGCTTGACGTTCCCGCCGCAGACCTTTGAGAGGCCCTTTTCCATCGTCTCGCAGACGCTTGAGACCGTCTTCTGCACCTGCCAGCCGTGATAGGCCGTGCCGTTATACATGAGCTTGAGGGCGATGTTTCGCATAAAAGCGTCCTTTCTTCTTATCGCAGCGCGATGACCGCGGCCACGAGCACGGCATAATAGCCGAGCACCAGATAGTCGCGCGTCTGATAGTGCAGCACATTGAGCTTCGTGCGGCCTTCGTCGCCGTGGTAGCAGCGGCATTCCATGGCCGTCGCCAGCTCGTCGGCGCGGCGGAACGCGCTGACAAACAGCGGCACAAGCAGCGGCACGAGCGCCTTGGCGCGCTGCATAAGGCTTCCGGTCTCAAAGTCGGCGCCGCGCGCCTTCTGCGCGGACATGATCTTATCCGTCTCTTCGATGAGCGTCGGGATGAAGCGAAGCGCGATCGACATCATCATCGCGAGCTCATGCACAGGGACCTTGATCTTCTTGAGCGGGCCCAGCAGGCTCTCCAGACCGTCCGTCAGGCGGATGGGAGAGGTCGTATACGTGAGCAGGAACGTTCCCATGATCAAAAGCGTGATGCGCAGCATCATCGTGATGGCGGCGCGCACACCCTCGATCGTGATGCGGAAGATCCAAAAATGGCACAGCTCCGTGCCGGGGGTGTAAAAGAGGTTCAAAAGCGCCGTGAACGCGATAATGAACAGCACCGGCTTTAATCCCTTGAAAAGCGCCTTCGCGCCCACGCGCGAGATGCGCACGGCGACGATCAGCGTCAGAATGAGAACGCCGTAGGCAATGTAGCTCTTCGCCGTAAAGAGCGCCACGACGTAAAACACCGTGACGAGGAGCTTTGTGCGCGGGTCGAGCTTATGGGCGAGCGTGTCGCCCGGGAAAAACTGGCCGAGCGTGATATCCTTCAGCATTTTTTGCCGCCCCCTCTCTTGAGCGCGACAAGCTCTTTGCTGAGCTCATCGACGGTGTAAACGGCGGGGTTGATGGCAATGCCTTTATCGCGCAGCGCCATCGCGACGCGCGTGACCTGCGGCACGTCGAGGCCCGCGGTCATCAGCTCGTCGCCGCGGGCGAAGACCTCGCGCGGCGTGCCGCTCATGAGCACATGGCTGTCCGACAGGACAACGATACGGTCGACGTTTTTCGCGATCTCCTCCATGCTGTGGCTCACGAGCACGACGGTCGTGCCGCGCGCGCGGTGGAATTCGCGGATGTTTGAAAGCAGCTCTTCCCTGCCCTGCGGGTCAAGGCCCGCGCTCGGCTCGTCGAGCACGAGCACCTCGGGCTCCATCGCAATAACGCCCGCGATGGCCACGCGGCGCTTCTGTCCGCCGGAGAGGGCGAACGGCGATTTTTCCAGCAGATCGTCGGTAAGCCCCGCAAAGTGCGCGGATTCAAGCACGCGGCGGTCGATCTCGTCTTTGGATAAGCCCATGTTCGTCGGGCCGAACGCGATATCGCGGTAAACAGTCTCTTCAAAAAGCTGGTATTCCGGATACTGGAACACGAGGCCCACGCGGAATCTTACGTTCCGAATTTTCTTCGGGTCCGACCAGATGTCCTCTCCACCGAGAAGTATCCGGCCGGAGGTCGGCTTGAGCAAGCCGTTCAAGTGCTGGATCAGCGTCGACTTGCCGCTGCCCGTGTGGCCGATGATGCCCAAAAATTCGCCGCGATAGATCGCGAGCGACATATCCTGCACCGCACTGCGGCAGAACGGCGTGCCCTCCCCGTAGGTGTGCGTCAGGTTTTCTACACGAATGATCTCTTCCAAGGTTACAGTCCTCTTAGGTAAAATTTTTCGCAATGGCGTCTGCGCATTCCTCTACGGTGATGGCGTCCACGGGGACGTCCATGCCCGCCTCGCGCAGGGAAAAGAGCAGCGAGACCGTGTCCGGCACGGCAAGGCCGATGTCCTCCAGCTCCTTTTTGCGGGTGAAGACCTCGCGCGGCTTTCCGTCCATGACGACAAGGCCGTCGTTCATCACGATCACGCGGTCGGCGTGCTCGGCTTCGTTCATGTGGTGGGTGATGAGGACGACCGTGATGCCCTGCTCGCGGTTGAGCTTTTCGACGGCCGCGAGCACCTCGCGCCGGCCGATGGGGTCGAGCATGGCGGTCGCCTCGTCGAGCACGATGCACTCGGGCTTCATCGCCAGCACGCCCGCGATGGCGATGCGCTGCTTCTGTCCGCCGGAGAGCAGGTGCGGCGCGTGCTTGACGAACTGCGTCATGCCGACGGCCTCGAGCGCGTCGTCCACGCGCTTTCTGATCTCGGCGCTCGGCACGCCCAAATTCTCGGGAGCGAACGCGACATCCTCTTCGACGACATTCGCCACGATCTGGTTGTCTGGATTCTGGAACACCATGCCCACGCGCCTGCGAATTTCAAGCAGGAGCGATTCGTCCATCGTGTCCATGCCCTCGACATAGACCTTGCCGCCGCTTGGCAGCAGAACTGCGTTGAAGGTCTTGGCAAGCGTCGATTTTCCGCTGCCGTTGTGGCCGAGGATCACGACAAAGCTGCCGCGCTCGATGGTCACATCCACCCCGCGCAGCGCGCGGGTGTTCACCTGGTCTTCCGTGCCCGGATAGGTGAAGGCCAGGTCTTGGGTCTTGATCATTTCCATAAAAGTTGCGTTCCTTAATCGTTATCCCGAAAGAGCCTTCGGGGATTCATCGCCGCAAAGCGGCGGATTCCTTTATTCCGAGAACCAGCGGCCCGTCGCGCCGCAGGGCAGCGCAAGCCCCGTCTCCGTCACGGGCAGGCCCAGCTCGTCCCACGTGACCTTGCCGCCGTACTTTTCCGCAACGAGCAGGTGCAGCATGTAGCCGAGCACCGAGGGAGCGAGCCCCGTCGTATACGAGTTGATGATGACAAAAAGCGGCTTGTCCGATAAGACCTGCGCGCAGAGCTTCACGAACGGGAAAAGATTGTCCTCCAACTTCCAGACCTCTCCTCCGGGGCCGCGGCCGTAGCTCGGCGGGTCCATGATGATGGCGTCATACACCTTGCCGCGGCGGATCTCACGCTCGACAAATTTCGCGCAGTCGTCGATGATCCAGCGCACCGGCGCATCGGAAAGGCCGCTGACACGCGCGTTCTCGCGCGCCCAGTTGACCATGCCCTTTGCCGCATCCACGTGGCAGACCTGAGCGCCTGCCGCCGCACACGCGACCGTCGCGCCGCCGGTGTAGGCGAAGAGGTTCAGCACGCGGATGGGCCGGCCCGCATTTTTGATCTTCTCGCGCGCAAAATCCCAGTTGACGGCCTGCTCGGGGAACAGGCCCGTGTGCTTAAAATTCATGGGCTTGACCTGGAATTTGAGATCCTTGTAATTTACCGTCCAGCTCTCGGGCAGCTTCTCCTTGTCCCAATGTCCGCCGCCCGAGGACGAGCGGTAATAGCGGCCCTGCGCGTTGCGCCAGCCGCGGTTCGTGCGCGGCGTCTCCCAGATCGCCTGAGGGTCAGGCCGCACCAGAATCTGCTTTCCCCAGCGTTCGAGCTTTTCTCCGCCGCCGCAGTCCAGCAGCTCATAATCTTCCCAACCGTCCGCGATCCACATACATTTTCTCCTTTGCCGCATGGGCATACTTGTTCATAATAATCAATGTATTATACTACGCATTCGATTGAATAGTCAATGTATAAATCGTGAACGATCCTGCGCCATTTGCTTAATTTTCTTTTCCCGTGGACTTTGCCGCGCGCTTGTGGTATGCTGGCAGAAACGACACAAGGAAAGCTGGTCTTTTTTGATGGATAAACTGCTGCTGCACTCCTGCTGCGCCCCCTGCTCGGTCTACTGCGTGGACACGCTGCGCGCCGACGGGATCGAGCCCACGTCACTCTGGTTCAACCCGAACATTCACCCCTGGACGGAGTATGACGCGCGCCGCCGCACGCTGCTCGAATACGGGGAAAAAGAGCATGTAGAAGTGCATATTTTAGAGGATTACGGCCTGCGCGACTTTGTCCGCGCCGTGAGTGCGGATATCGACCACCGCTGCGCGCACTGCTACACCATCCGCCTCGGCACGGCGGCCAAATACGCCGCCGACCACGGCTACGACGCGTTCACATCGTCCCTGCTCATCTCTCCGTATCAGAACCACGAGCTCTTAAAGGCCGTGGGCGAGACGATGGGCAAGAAGTACGGCGTCGAATTCTACTACCGTGACTTCCGCCCCGGTTTTCGCGAGGGGCAGGCCAAGGCGCGCGAGATGGGCCTCTACATGCAGAAATACTGCGGCTGCATCTTCTCTGAAGAGGACCGCTATTCGACCAAGATCGAAAAGGCGAAAAAGCGCTACGCCGAAGAATAAGCAGCTTGCAAAAGGCAAGACCCGTTGGATGCTCCAACGGGTCTTTTTTCATTCTTTCGCGGCGATCAGCGCGTCGTGCACGAGCTGCAAGGCGCGCTCTGCGTCGTCGCGCAGGACGTAAAAGCTCATGAACCGCTCCCCCTCCGCAACGGCGAAGACGGTGATCTCCGCCCGTTCGAGCGCCGTGACGGCTATCTTCTCTTTCTCGATGCTCGGCAGCGCGCCGCCGACCGCCGTGATGGCCGCAAGGCGGCTCCGGTCACTCTTTTTCTGCGTCACGCCGACGACGCTTGCGTCTTCATCCGTTTCGCAAACGATGCTGCCCGCGCCGCCTTCCCTGCACGAGCGCACGGTGATGGGCACGCCGCCCGCCTGCGCGAGCGCCACGCTGCGGTCGTGAAGCACCTGTGCGCCTTTCTGTGCGAGCAGCAGCATGTCGTCATACGAGATCACCTCGCGCCGCACAGCGTTCTTGCAGATGCGCGGGTCAGATGAAAAAATACCGTCCACATCGGTATAAATGATGAGCTCGTCGGCCTTCAGCGCCGCGGTGAGCGCCACTGCACTCGTGTCCGAGCCGCCGCGCCCGAGCGTCGTGATGTCGCCCCGCTCGTCGACGCCCTGAAAGCCCGCCGCGACCACAACGTAGCCCTCGGCCAGCTCTTTCCGGATACGCGCGGTGTCGATCAGTTCGATCTCCGCGTTCCCATGTGTACCGTCCGTTTCGATGGGGATCTGCCATGCGCAGAGGGATACCGCCTCCACGCCGATGGACCGCAGCGTCATCGCGCCGAGCGCGGCGCTCATCTGCTCGCCCGCGGAGAGCAGCATGTCGAGCTCGCGCGGCGAAGGCCGCTCGCTGATCTCCTTTGCCTTTTGCAGCAGGCCGTCCGTCGTGTCGCCCTGCGCGGAGAGAACGACGACCACGTCGTCGCCTTCGTCCACCCGCGATTTGACGATGCGCGCCATGCGCAGAAGATGCGCATAGTCGCGCACGGAGCTGCCGCCGAATTTCTGTACGATCAGGCTCATAAGAACCACTTCCAACAAAAAATGGATTGACAGCGCTCATCTCAGCCGCTGCCAATCCATCGTATGAACTTGTACAAGCCCGCGTGACTCAGGCCGCGAGGATATCGAAGCGCACCACGCCCTCGAGCGCGAGCGCCCGCGCCATCATCTCCTCGATCGACTCCTGCATTTCGGACGTCTCGGCCGAGATCGTCACCGCGGCACAGCCGTTGGTGGGAATACTCTGGTTGATGGTCAGAATATTTGCGCCCGAACCGGCAAAAATAGAAAGGACGTTGGACAATACGCCGGGGTTGTTCTTGAGCATCGTGTAGAACGTGATGATGCGGCCGGTCTTCATGTCGTTGAAGGGGCGCACCGCATCGCGGTACTTATAAAATGCGCTGCGGCTGATACCGACGGTGCGGGCGGCGTCGCCCGCGGTGCGCACCTCGCCGGACTGGAGCATGCGCTTCGCCTCCGCCACCTTGATAAAAATTTCCGGAAGGGCCTCTGCCGAGACCAAATAAAATTTCGTTGCAGGCGCCATAATGTTTCTCCTCCGCGGTCATCTGTCTTTATATGGCAGGATTTTAGCATATCTTAACGCATATTGCAACACTTTTTTCGGTGGGAGGTCTGCAAAATTTGAATGAAGAACGGCTGAGACGCTTCCTCACTTTATCGCTCGCGCTTTTCATGGGTGCATCTCTCTTTTATGTCTGCTTTCGCTATGTGCTGCCGTGGTGTTTGCCGTTTCTGCTCGCGCTGCTCGTCGCGGCGCTGCTGGAACCGGTCGTTTTGTATCTGCGGCGGAAATTTCACTTTCAACGTGGCTTTTCCGCGCTGATCCTGACGCTGACGCTGCTGTTTCTGCTCGGCGGGCTGCTGTCGCTCCTGTGGTCTACGCTGCTTTCTCAGACGAACGCGCTGCTCGCCGCCGCGCCCGCGTTTTTCGACGCGATCCCCGCCGCGGCGGACGATCTGCTCTCCCGATTGGAGCAGTTCAGCGCGTCGAGTCCCGAATGGCTCAGCGGCTATCTGCACGAGCAGCTTTTCAGGGCCGTCACGGACGCGGACAGCCTGCTGCGCTCGCTGTCTTCGCGCGCGATGGCGTGGCTCGGCTCTGCCGCCGCGGCGCTGCCGGGCGGCATGCTCGCCATCGCGACGGGCGTGCTTGCGATCTTCTTCACCTCCGCGTCGTACCCCGAGCTCTGCGCGGCACTCGAACACGCCGTGCCGGAAGAAGCGATGGCAAAGCTGCGGCTCTTTCGCGGCGGCGTAATGCGCTCGCTTGCGCGGTGGCTGCGCGCGCAGGCAACGCTGTCGCTCATCACGTTTTCAGAGCTTCTTATCGGCTTTCTCCTCATGCGCCAGAGCTATTCCCTGCTGCTCGCCTTTCTCATCACACTGCTCGACGCGCTGCCGGTCTTCGGCACGGGCACGGCGCTCGTGCCGTGGGCGGTCTTCACGCTGTTGTTCGGCTTCCCGCCCAAGGCCATCGTGCTCCTCGCGCTCTACCTCTGCACGCTCATCACGCGCAACACGCTCGAGCCCAAGCTTCTCTCCGCGCAGGCGGGGCTGCCGCCGGTCGCGTCGCTTTTTGCGATGTACCTCGGCTACTGCACATTCGGCGTCGCAGGGATGGTACTCTTCCCCTTCCTCCTGCTGCTGTTCGCGCAGATTCGAAACGCAAAAGCGGAAGCTGCCGCATAAAAAAGAGAACGGTGAAAACCGTTCTCTTTTTTATTGCTTTTTACCGGCCTGTGCCGCCGTTGTTGAGCAGCCAGTTGAGGAACTGACCGTTGTCTCCGACATCGCCGGATGCGCTGTCTCCCGCCGTGCCGGTGTTGTCAGACGGCGTCTGTGTGCCGCTGTCGCCGCCAGTGGTGGCATCACCGCCCGGCGTCGTGCCGCTGCCGTCATCCGGTGCATTCGGGTCCGGCGTGGGCTCCAGCGGCGTTGTGTGCGTCGTGCACATGCCGCTGTACATCAGATCGCTGTATAGCTGCACTGTGCCGCTGTTCGTGCGCACCGGTTCGCCTGCAGGGATCGACGAAATGAGCCCTTCTTCGAGCTGTGCCTGATACGTTGCCTGAAGCGCGGCGCTCAGCGGCGTCGTGAGAAGCTCGCGCTTGTAGCCCCAACCGCTGCTGACGTTCGGCTGGCTCAGATCGAGCACATAGGCCGTCGTAACATTCGGGCAGTAGTCGGAGGCGAGCATGCCGGAATCGGCGCAGACGGTTACGCCGATGTGTCCGTCGCAGCTCAGCGAGGGCGCATAGCTCTTTGCGACCTTGACAGTCTGCGAGGGACAGCCGGCCGAGGCCAGAAGTCCCGTCTGCGTGCAGACGGTCACGCTGACCATGTCGGCGCTGCTGACTTCAAAGTCCTTGTTCGGAAGGCCCGCGTGGACCTTGCTCATAAACGTCTTCCACAGCGTGGCCGCGGGGTTGCCGCTCGCCACGATGCGCGTCGGTGTGTCGTAGCCGACCCAGACCGCTGCCGTGTAATACGGCGTGTAACCGACAAAGTAACGGTTGTTGTTGCTGTTGGTCGAACCGGTCTTACCGGCGATGGTCATACCGGAGAAGTTCGCGCCCGTACCCGTACCGCTACGCACGACGTTTTTCAGGAGTTCGTTCATCGCATAGGCGGTGCTCTCCTCCATCGCGACGTGGGACTCGGTCTTATTTTCAAGGATGACGTTGCCGTTGTGGTCAAGCACCTCGGTATACGTTCTCGGCGTGGTGTAAACGCCGCCGCGGGCAAATGTTGCGTAGGCCGCGGCCATCTCGCGCGTCGTCACGCCCTTGGAAAGGCCGCCGAGCGCGAGCGCACCCGCCGCGGTCATGTCATCGTTCGTCAGCGTCGTGAAGCTTAAGTTTTCGGTCATAAACGCATACGACGAGGGCAGTGTCAGCTTGATGGCCGTGCGCACCGCCGTGGGGTTGGACGAATTGCGGATGGCGTCCTGCAGCGTCATAATGCTGCGGTAGCCCGAGTAGGCGTTCACCGGCCAAATACTGCCGCCGAGCATTTCAACGGGATAGTCGTCGATGACGCTCGCGGGCGTGATGACGCCGGCGTCCAGCGCAGGCGCATAAACGCTCAAGGGCTTGATGGCAGAACCGCACTGACGCACAACGGTCGAATAGTCGAGCAGGAACCGGCCCTCGCGCTCGCCCACGCGGCCCGCAACGGCGACGATGTCGCCCGTCGTGTTGTCGATGATCGTCGCGCCGGACTGGAGCAGCTCGCCCTTGGACGAGGTGTAGTTCAGGTTATTGCGGTCGGCGTAAACGCTCTCCACGATGGACTGCACCTCGGGGTCGACCGTGCAGTAGATCGAGTAGCCGCCGGTGTAGAGCAGATCCTTTGCGACCGACTCATCATATCCGAGCTGTTCGTGCATATCGGCGACGATGTCGTTGAACATGCGCTCAACAAAGTAGGAGTCATACTCCGTGCTCGAGGCGGTATCCACCCTGCTTGCAACCCCCGCAGAAGGAACAAAACCCGGGTCCCAGGAGAAGACGAGCGGCTCGACCTTTGCCTGCTCATACTCTTCGTCGCTGATCTTGCCAAGCTCGTGCATCTTATAAAGAACGGTAAGCTGGCGCTCCTTGTTCTGCTCGCGGTACCAGTCGCCGCGCGACGGATCGTATTTATAGGGGAACTGCGTGATGCCGACGATGGACGCCGCCTCGGCGATGCTCAGCTCACCAACGGTCTTGCCGAAGTAGCCCTCCGCCGCGGCCTCAATACCGTTGCAGCCGTTGCCGAAGTAGACGAGGTTCAAGTACGTCTCGAGGATCTCATCCTTCGAGTAGTTTTTCTCGAGCCGCAGCGCGCGGAAGATCTCTGTCACCTTGCGCTTGATAGTCACCTCGTTGTCGCCGGTCATGTTCTTCACGACCTGCTGGGTGATCGTCGAGCCGCCGCGCGTCGAGGTACCGGTGAGCTTGCCGAGAATGGCTCTCGCCGTGCTCTTCCAGTCCACGCCGTGGTGGCTTTCAAAGCGCTCGTCCTCAATGGAGATGAGCGCGTCCCGCACATGCTTGGGGATCTCGTCGATACTCACGAGCGTGCGGTTCTCTACGCCGTGGAGCTTCGTGAGCTCCACCCACTCCCCGCTTGTTTTATCCTGATAGTAGACTGTCGAGCTCTGCTTGAGCGTGTAGGCCGAGATGTCCACATTCAGATCGAGCGACGTGTGCACGTAGACCATGAAGATGGCGAAAAACATCAGGCAGGTCGTGAGTCCGATGGCTAAGATGGTGCCGATGACCGTTTTCGCCGTGCCGGACTTTTTCTTCTTGTGTGCCTGATGCGTGGGGTGCTGGGTGTGCTGTCTTCGGGGCGTCTGGTTTTCTGCGCGGTTTTCTTCCATAAAGCGCCTCCTCCTTTGCGATAGAAATATGCGCAAGCGCGCATAGCTGATTTTCAATAGTGATACAGAATATAGTATAGCACGGCTGTCAAGTGGTACGTATCTTGTCTTGCATTTTGCCGCAAGGTGCGGTATAATGCGAGCACAAACTTTCAGGAGGTGTTCCCCCATGAACGATGAGTTCGGCCCCAATTTCGTCACGCTGACCGATGACGAGGGCAACGATATAGAGCTGGAATACGTCGACGCACTCGAGCATAACGGCACGACGTATATGGCCTTCTTCCCCGTGGTCGAAGAGGACAGCGAGGACGAGGAAAACGAAGAGGAATACGGTCTCGTGATCCTCAAAAGCCAGATGGAAAACGGCGAGGAGTTCCTTGTCACCATTGACGACGAAGAGGAGATCGACAAGGTCTACGACCTCTTCATGGAGCAGATCCTTTCCGACGAAGAGTAAAACTTCGATTGCGACGGATTTTTTCCGAAAACTGAGATAAACTGAACATGCCCTGCGGGGTGCGTGATAAGTTCTTTTTAAACCCACATTTCGTCATAAGGGACGCCGGTACGCTCCGGTGGTTTGCAGGCCTCCCGGCTGCCGTCTGCGGCTGGACGTTGGAAGCAATAAAGCCGGACAGAGGCGACCCACCTGTCCAGAATGGTGCAGGTTTTGACGGGGCTTACACGGCCGCTGCGGGGCATCTTTTTATCTTTCCACGGATTGCACAAAATTACGTTTTTATTTTCTACGTCAGTTTAGACGAAAAAAACGTGCATTTTGTTCGCGATTCCTGTAAAATATTTTTACAAACTAAATTACCGTTTGGTAGCTGCAACGTAGTGCTTCGCGCACGGGCTGTACGGTCTCCCCTTTCGGGGAGATGATAAGGTCTGTGTGAGGAGCGCTTTTTTCTTTCCCCTTGCGGTGCCGCTTTCGCGGCGGGGAAAAGGCAAAAGAAAAAGGAGGAGCAAACTTATGAAACTTGTCACCAACGGTCGTCTCATCACCCGCGACGCGAGCGCGCAGGGGTATTACGAGCACGGCGCCGTCGCCTTCGAGGGGACGAAGATCGTCGAAGTAGGCGAGGAAGCGATGCTTCGCGCCAAGTATCCCGACGCCGAGATCATTGACGCCAGGGGCGGCGTCATCATGCCCGCGTTCATCAACGCGCACACGCATATCTACTCTGCCCTCGCCCGCGGCCTTTCCATCGTCGGCAACAATCCGACGAACTTCTACGAAGTGCTCGACGGCACATGGTGGGCCATCGACCGCCACCTGATGATGGACGGCACGCGCGCGTCCGCCGCCGCGCTTTACATCGACTCCATCAAGCAGGGCGTGACGACGATCTTCGACCATCACGCCTCCTACGGTGAGATCCCCGGCACGCTCCACACGATTGCCGAGGAGAGCAAGCGCCTGGGCCTTCGCTCCTGCCTGTGCTATGAGGTCTCAGACCGCGACGGCGAGGAAAAGTGCTTACAGGCCATTCAGGAGAACGCCGATTTTATCACCGAATGCGAAAAGAATAAGGACCCGATGCTCGCGGCAATGTTCGGCGGCCACGCGCTGTTCACGATCTCCGATAAGACCTTCGACCGCATGGTCGCGGCCAACAACGGTCGCACGGGCTATCACATCCACGTGTCCGAGGGCATGAACGATGTGTACGACTCCCTCCAGAACTATGGCCGCCGCCCCGTCCAGCGCTTGCAGGATCACGGCATTCTTGGTCCCAAGACCATCCTCGGCCACTGCATCCACGTCAACACCGCCGAAATGGAGATCATCAAGGAGACCGGCACGATGGTCGTGAACAATCCGGAATCCAACATGGGCAACGCCATCGGCATCTGCCCCGTCCTCCAACTCCACAAGCGCGGCATTCTTCTCGGCATGGGCACAGACGCCTACACGAACGATATGCTCGAGTCCCTCAAGGTCGCCCTCTGCTCCCAGCGCAGCCAGAACTGCCTGCCGAACGTCGGCTGGTGCGAGGTCACGGACATGCTCTTCAAGAATAACGCGAAGATCGGTGAAAAATACTTCCCCGACACGCTCGGCGTGCTGAAGCCCGGCGCGGCAGCGGACATCATCGTCATGGACTATAAGCCGTTCACCCCGTTCTCCGACGAGAATATCGACGGCCACATGATCTTCGGCATGACGGGCCGCCAGTGCCAAACCACCATCGCCGCCGGCAAGACCCTCATGCTCGACCGCGAGCTCGTCGGCATCGACGAAGAAGCCGAAAATGCGCACATTCTTGAAGCGGCAAAGAAGCTTTGGGGCGACTTAAATCACAGAAAATATTGATTAGGAGTTTCATATGGCTATTCCGGAATTACAGGAAGAATTTGCTCAATACTTAACAGCAAATTACAACTATTCTCATCCGCGCCACATGGCAAGCGAGGTTTTCTACTCCTATCGGCACGACATTGGCATCCCGTTTGAAGAAATCTTTCGAAGTGATACATCAATGGAGCACGCCAAAGAATTGCTGATTCAATATTTTGAACGTATCGGGCGTAAGTCTCCTAAAGGACACGCTCAGGTTCACTATAACGATTGGATAAGATTCAAAGAATTCTTAGAACATAAATCCTCCAGATAGCCTCTATGTCGTCACAAAAAATGATTCATTGACAGTCCCCTGCTTCCAACGGCAGAGGCCGTCATCTACATCCAGCCAGCGACAGTGGAGACAGAAGCAGCCCAAATCGTAACGATTCAAGCGCCATCATTTCTTGCAAAAGAGCAATTCACCCCGCGCACCCCCATAATTCTCTCTTGGGGTTCCAAAGGGGCCATTCTCTTTTGCAAAGAGAATGGCCCCTTTGACTTCCCGCCGCAGTATCCGCGGCCCATCGGAGGCCCGCGCCTCCACTTTTCCCGCCGCCTTTGCGGCATTCAAACGAAAGGAGCACCCCCTTATGTCTGAAAAAATGTATCCCATTCCGTTCGACTCTCTGATGAACTGGGTGACGAGCGAATACGCGCAGTGCGGCGATGTGTTCGGCGTTCATAAGCACTATCACGCAAGCGGCAAGAGCCTGCCGATCTTCGGCGAGCGCATCGAAACACCGTTTGGCCCCGCCGCCGGCCCCAACAGCCAGCTTGCGCAGAATATCATCGCGGCCTATGCCGCCGGCGCGCGCTTTTTCGAGGTCAAGACCGTGCAGAAAATGGACGGCGCGGAGCTTGCCGCCTGTGTTCCCCGCCCCTGTATCCTCGCCGCTGACGAGGGCTACAACCAGGAGTGGTCGACCGAGCTGACCGTGCAGCAGGCGCAGGACGAGTACATCAAGGCCTGGTGCGCGCTCAAAATCATGAGCAAGGTCTACGGCTTCGGCGATCCCGACGGGTTCGTGTTCAATATGTCCGTCGGCTACGACCTGGACGGCATCAAGGGCCGCAAGGTCAACACCTATATCAACAACATGATGGACGCGGGCAAGACCGCGCAGTTCAAGGAATGTAAAAAAGTCCTGACCGAGCTCTTCCCCGAGGAAAAGGACTTCATCGCCTCGATCTCCCCCAATGTTTCCCGCTCCGTTACGCTCTCCACGCTCCACGGCTGCCCGCCGCAGGAGATCGAGCGCATCGCAAGCTATCTTCTCAAGGAAAAGCATCTGCACACCTTCGTCAAGTGCAACCCGACCATTCTCGGCTACAAGACCGCGCGCAGCATCCTCGATTCCATGGGCTATGACTACATTGTCTTCGATGAGCACCACTTCAACGAGGACCTCCAGTGGGAGGACGCCGTGCCGATGTTCGAGCGGCTGCAAAAGCTTGCGGACAAGCAGGACCTCGAATTCGGCCTCAAGCTCTCCAACACCTTCCCCGTCGACACGACGCGCGGCGAGCTTCCCAACGAGGAAATGTACATGTCCGGCCGCAGCCTCTTCCCACTGACGATTGAGATGTGCAATCGCATCTCCCGCCAGTTTGGCGGCAAGATGCGCATTTCGTTCGCAGGCGGCGCGGACTACTTCAACTGTGACAAGCTCTTTGCCGCCGGCATCTGGCCCATCACCGTCGCCACCACCATCTTGAAGCCCGGCGGCTACAACCGCCTGCACCAGATGGTCGAAAAGGTCGAGGATATGCCCTACCGCGCATTTTCCGGCAACGACCCCGCCGCGATCTCCGACCTTGCCGCCTCCGCGCTGCACGACTTCCACCACCTCAAGGCAATCAAGCCGCTCCCCTCGCGCAAAAAAGATGAACAGGTGCCGCTGCTCGACTGCTTTACCGCGCCCTGCAAGGGCGGCTGCCCCATCGAGCAGGACATTCCCGAATACCTTGAGCTCTGCCGCAAGGGGCTCTACGGCCCAGCACTGAAGCTCATCACCGAGAAGAACGCCCTGCCGTTTATCACCGGCACCATCTGCGCGCACCGCTGCCAGGGCAAGTGCTCGCGCAACTTCTATGAGGAATCCGTCCACATCCGCGAGACGAAGCTTCTTGCCGCGGAAAAAGGCTACAACACCTTGATGGCCTCCCTCCGTATGCCCGAGCCGGTCGAAGATAAAAAGGTTGCCATCGTCGGCGGCGGCCCGACCGGTATCGCCGCGGCGTACTTCCTTGGCCGCGAGGGTGTTCCTACCACGATCTTTGAGCGCGAGCGCAAGCTCGGCGGCGTGCCGCGCTATGTCATCCCCGCCTTCCGCATCAGCGACGAGGCCATCGACAAGGACGTCGCGCTCATGGAGCGCTACGGCGTCGAGGTCAAGCTCGGCAAGCCTGCTCCGTCCGTCGAACAGCTCAAGAAGATGGGCTACACGCACATCCTGATGGCCACCGGCGCGTGGAAGCCCGGCAAGCTCGACATTGAAGGCAACGTGCAGGGCGTCATCGAGTGGATGAAGCGCATGAAAAAGCAGGTCAAGCCCTGCCTGAGCGGCAACATCGTCGTTGTCGGCGCGGGCAACACCGCCATGGACGCCGCGCGCGTTGCAAAGCGCATGGGTGCGCATGCGACCATCCTCTATCGCCGCACGAAGAAATTCATGCCCGCCGACGAGCACGAGTTACAGCTCGCCATCGACGAGGGCGTCGAATTCGTCGAGCTGGCCGCGCCCGTCAAACAGAGCCGTGGCAAGCTCCTGTGCGATAAGATGATCCTCGGCGAGCCGGATGAGAGCGGCCGCCGCAGCCCCGTCAAATCCGGCGAGCAGTTCACCATTCCCTGCGACATGGTCATCTCCGCCGTCGGCGAGCAGGTCGACGCCGATCTCATGGCCGCGAACGGCATCGAGATGGAGCGCAAGGGTCCCGCGTTCGAGACGAACATCCCCGGCGTGTACTGCGCGGGCGACGCGCACCGCGGCCCTGCCACCGTGGTCGAGGGCATTGCCGACGCCGCACGCTTTGCCGAGATCGTCATCGGTCACCCGCACATCTACGACATCCCTGCCGAGGCCGATGTGACCGAGTTCGACGCGCAGGCCAAGAAGGGTATCCTCTCGATGGCCAGTAAGTGTGTCTGCGACGGCGAGCGCTGCTTACAGTGCTCCACCGTGTGTGAAAACTGCGTCGATTCCTGCCCGAACCGCGCGAACGTGGTCATCAAGATGGCCGACGGCTCGCACGAGATCGTCCATGTCGACAAGATGTGCAACGAATGCGGCAACTGCACGCAGTTCTGCCCCTACGCAAGCGAACCCTGCCACGATAAGTTCACCCTTTTTGATACGCGTGAGGACATGGACGAGAGCGAAAACTACGGCGTGCTCTTCGAGGAAGACGACATGATCCGCCTGCGCTACGAGGACGGCGTAAAGGAATACGACTTGGCCTCCTGCGACAACGATCTCCCCGTCGAGCTCGAGGCGCTCATCCTCACCGTGCGCGATAAGTACAGCCATCTCTACCTGTAAGCAAAGCGAAAAACGAGGGAGCCGGGGCGATGCCCCGGCTCCCTCTTCCCTGTTGGAAGCAAAAAAGAGCGCTGCTTAAAGCAGCGCTCTTTTCGTTGTATTGTGCTTCGCCTTACTTCTCGATCAGGTTCAGCTGATAGATGATCTTGGCGATCTGCGCGCGGGTCAGGGTAGCGCTGGGCTCGAAGGTGGTCTCGGTCATACCGTTGATGACCTTCGCATCGACAAGCGCCATGACGTAGCCGTCAGTGCAGTCGGTGAAGGGGCTTTCAGTCTTGGACTCGGCCAGCTTGTTGAGCTTGGCAGCGACCTGGCAGAACTCGAGACGGGAGATGGCCTTCGCACCGTCAAGATCGGCGGCAACAAGACCCAGCTCCGCAGCCTTGGCGATGGTGTTCTTGCTCCAGTCGGCGCCGGTGGCGTCCGCAGCCTTGAGATCGCCGTGGCTGACAAGCAGGAGCTTGAGCGCGGCAGCCCAGGTCAGGGTGTCGTTGGGCGCATAGGTGGTGGCGGAGGTGCCGTTGATGATGCCGTCATTGTAGAGGTCGATGACATACTTGCCGAACCAGGAGGAAACCTTGACATCCTTGAACGGGTTCATCAGGATGCGGCCCTGAGGCGCGGCATACTGCTTGCCGATGACGCCCTTGAGCTCGGCGGTGATGTACTCCATCACGACCTCATCCAGAGGAATGCCGGTATCAAACTTGGCCGTAGCTGCAGCGAAAGCATAGTAGGTGTCGCCGCCGCCGCCGCAGAAGTCGTTGGTGATGACCGCATAGGTGTCATCGGCCTTGAACTCCTTGCCGTTGATGCTGTTGATGGTCACGCGGTTGATGGACTTGGGACCATAGTAGGTGGAAGCGGGATAGGTCTCGGCATTGGCGTCATAGGCGACCGCCGTGGAGATGGTGTAGTTGATGCCGGAAACCTGCGGGAAGCCGCCGATCGCATCGGGCGTGCAGTAGGTGGAGGCTTCAAGCGCCTCGAGCAGCTCAGCGCCGGTAATGTAGATCGTAACGACCGTGTTGCCGAAGGGCAGAACCTCATTGATGCTCTTCTTGGTCACATCGCCGGGGTTGATGGCCTTACGGATACCGCCGCCGTTGGTGACGGCGACCACATGGTCCGCGTCAACCGTCAGGGATTCCTTATCCTGCAGGATCTTCCAGACCATCGCATCGGTGATCAGGTCGCCGTTGTTGGTCTCGCTGTCGCGGTTGCCGTTGGGGGCCTTCGCGCCGTTGAGCTCCACTTCGCTCTTGGCAAAGACCGCGCCGTACTCCTTGTCGATACGGTCAATGATCTTCTGCGCGGCGGCAGCCACGGTCGCGTCCTTGGCAGTGTCTTCCTTGATCTCGAAGAGGGAGTTGCTCTCGATCTTCTTGGTGGCGTCGTCGATGACGATCACGCCGATATTGGCGAATGCGGTGCCGGTGGACTGGATGGGCTCGCCGTTCTCGCCCTTGGTCATCACAGTGTGGGAGTGACCGTCGATGATGAAGTCGATGCCCTTGACGGCAGCATACAGATCGGTGGAGCGGTAGGGCTTGGACTCACCGTCAACACCAAGGTGCGCAAGGCAGATGACAACGTCCGCATCCTTGAGCGCCTCGACCTGATCGGCGGCGGCCTTGGTGAAGGCGTCATTCGTCGCAAAGGTCAGGCCCTTGATCTTGGTGGGGTTGGCCTTGGTCTGGGTCTCAGGCGTCTCCATGCCGAAGAAGCCGATCTTCACGCCGGACTTGGTGGTGTAAGTGTAGTTGGCATCGAAGATGGGGGTACCGTCAGCGTTGAACACATCGGCGCAGAGGACCTTGAATTTGGCCTTGGTCATGTTGTCCTTGAGTTGTGTGTAACCGTAGTCGAACTCATGATTGCCGAGCGTGACGACATCGTAACCGGCGGCGTTCATCATTTCGATGGCGTCAAGGCCCTTGGTCACGCTGACATAGCTCGTGCCCTGGCTGTAGTCGCCCGCATCAACGAGGATGACCTCGGCGCCCTTGGCCTCATAATCGGCCTTGAGCGCGGTGATGTAGGCGTAGCCGGCGATCGCGCCGTGCACATCGTTGGTGTGCAGGATCACGGTCTTGCCCGCCATCGTCGCTTCTTCGGTCATGACTTCGGGCTCTCTTGTAGTTGCCGTGTCCTCGATCGCAAAGCCGGTCACAGTCAGGCTGAGAACCATCGCCATTGCGAGCAGAACGGATAGGAACTTGCGCATAGTGTTTTCCTCCTCAATTTTTTCACTCCGCTTTTTCTCTGTCCGCTCTTCGTGACACGCAGCTTCTTTTCACATCTCTCAGTTGGTCTGCACGCCAAAAGTTCGCTTTTTGTACAAATAAAAGCGGAATGTGGTATGATTTTATTGTATCGTATGTCTGCTACTTTCTCAATACGGCATTGTTCCGAATTTGCGGCAAAAATCTTGGCGCTTCTCACATTTTTTCCAAACTCTATGGAAATCAGGTAAAAAGTATGCTATGCTTTTGCTAATTTGGAACGGTATTTTTTCAAAGGAGGGTTCTTCCATGAAAACACTGCTTCGAGGCGGCTATGTCGTCAGCGGCCGCGGCTGCCGCCGCGCCGACGTGCTCATCGACGGGGAAAAGGTCGAAATGCTCGGCCACATTCCGCCCGAGCTCGCCGCGCAGAGCGAGGTCGTCGACGTGACGGGCTGCATGCTCTTCCCCGGCTTTATCGACGCGCACACGCACTTCGATCTCGATGTGTGCAGCACCACGACGGCCGACGACTTTGAAAGCGGCAGCAAAAGCGCCATCCGCGGCGGCACGACGACGGTCATCGACTTTGCCTGCCCCAATAAAGGGGAATCCCTTGCCTATGGGCTTGATCTCTGGCATAAAAAGGCCGACGGCAAGTGCTACTGCGACTACGGCTTCCATATGACCATCGACGACTGGAACGAGAGCATCGAGTCTGAGCTCGACGCGATGTTCGACGCCGGTATCACGTCTTTCAAGATGTACCTCACCTACCCCGCCATGATGATCGGCGACGGCGCGGTCTACCGCGCGCTGAAAGCGCTCAAGGTCCGCGGCGGCATCGCGGGCGTCCACTGTGAGAACGCGGGCGTCATCGACGCGCGCATCGCCGAACTCAAGGCGAGCGGTTTGGGCGCGGACGTCGTGTCGCACCCGATCTCCCGCCCCGACTATTTAGAGGCCGAGGCTGTTTCGCGTCTGCTGCGCATCGCGCAGGCGGCCGACGCGCCCGTCATCATCGTCCACACGACGAACCGTGCTTCTCTTGACGAGATCGCCGCGGCGCGCCGCCGCGGACAGACCGTGTATGTCGAGACCTGCCCGCAGTATCTGGCGCTCGACGACGGCGTTTACTACGATTCCGACTTTTCCTCCGCTGCGCGCTATGTCTGCGCGCCGCCCATCCGCTCGCAGGAGGACAGTGAAGCGCTCTGGAAGGCGCTGCGCCGCGGCGAGGTGCAGACCATCTCGACCGACCACTGCTCGTTCACGCTCGAGCAGAAGGACATGGGCCGCGACGACTTTACGAAGATCCCCGGCGGTCTTCCCGGCGTCGAAACGCGTGGCGAGGTCGTCTACACTGTGGCCATCAATGAAAACAAGCTCTCGCTCGGCGGCGTCTGCCGCGCGCTGAGCGAAAATCCCGCCAAGCTCTACGGTCTCTACCCCCGCAAGGGCGTCATCGCTGCGGGCAGCGACGCCGACATCGTCGTCTACGATCCCGGCGCGAGCCACGTGCTCCACGGCGCGGACATGCTCTCCAAGGCGGGCTACACGCCGTTCGAGGGCTTCCGCACGAATGGCGGCGTGTCGAAGGTCTACCTGCGCGGTCAGCTGCAGGTGGACGGCGGCAAGGTCGTCGGCGGCAAGATGGGCGAATACTTGAAGCGCGGCAAATGCGCACTGTGAGGTAAGATATGGATCTGAGGGAAATTTTATTTGCGCAGTTCCCTGCGTTTTTTCTGCTGAGTCTGCTGTTTTTGATCGCGCACCTGCGCGTGCGCAAGCACAGCGCCGTCAAGTCGGTGCTGTGGGTGCTGCTGTTCGGCGCGGCGCTGGCCGTGTCGATCCTGTTCTGCTTCCTCGGCATGCAGGCAAAATATTGGACGGTCAAGACGCTCTTCGAGCTCAAGTTCTGGAGCTGGCTCGGCCTTGCGATCGTGGTGTTCGTGTTCGTGCTGCGGCTGGTGTTCAAGCTGCAAAATAAGCACGCTCAGCACATGGTCGAAAAGGAGCGCGCCAAGGCGGAAAAGACCTGCGAGGAGGCCGTAAAGCAGGCGCGCGAGGAGGGTCGCGTCGAGGCCATGGCCGCCCAGCAGGCGCAGGAGACCGAAGCTGCCGCGGCAGAGCCCGCAGCGGATGAGTCTGCCTCCCCCGCTGCCGAGGAGACCGCACCAGCAGAGAACGAAGATCCTGAAAAGGCGGTCGAACGTTAAGTATGGAACAGACGCAACCGCAGCGCATCGCGTATTTTGACGTACTGCGCATTCTGGCGACTTTCGCCGTCATCGTGCTGCATCTGTCCGCGCAGCACTGGGCCGACACGGATGTCTATTCAAGAGCCTGGCAAGCCTTCAACCTTTACGACAGTGCCGTCCGCTGGGCTGTTCCGGTTTTTGTGATGATCAGCGGCGCGCTGTTTCTCTCCGGCTCGCAGAGCATCGGGCACATTCTGAAAAAGAACGTGTCGCGCCTTGTCACAGCGTTCATCTTCTGGTCGGCGCTCTACGCCGTCTTCATGGTGAACTTCGAGGGATGCCCGACGAACCTTATTTTGCAACAGTTTCTCAACGGTCACTATCACATGTGGTTCCTCTTTATGATCGTGGGACTGTATCTGATCGTACCGTTTCTTCGCCCCATCGTGCGGGATGAAAAGCTCCTGCGCTATTTTCTACTGCTCACGCTCATCTTTACGTTCCTGCTGCCGCAGATCGCGTCGGCCGTGTCGCTTCTCTCGTGGCAGTACTGCGCTGAATTCAAGGCGCTCACGGGCAAATTCTATTATCATTTCACGCTCGGCTTCGTCCCCTACTTTGTGCTCGGTTACTATTTGGTCCGCAAGGAGTTTTCCTTGACCGCAAAGCGTGTGCTTTACGCGCTCGGTGTGCTCGGCTTCGTCCTCACGGTCGTGCTGACGTCGTTCGCCTCACGTTTGCAGGGCGCGGCAACAGAGCTGTTCTACGGCTACGATTCGCTCAATGTACTGTTTGTCTGCGTGGGGCTGTTCGTCTTTGCCAAAGAGCATCTGAACTTCCCGAACTTAAGCGAAAAGTGTCACAGGTGCATTCGCGCGCTGTCGCGCTGGAGCTTCGGCGCGTACCTCGTACACCCGCTGTTCATCGAATCGTTCGACATTTTTCTGCACTTCAACACGCTGTCACTCAACGTGTTTTTCTCCGTTCCCCTGCTGACATTGATCATCGGCGCGCTGTCGTTCCTCGTCTCAGCGCTGCTTCACCAGATCCCATTTTTCAAAAAGTATTTTGTATGAAAAGAGCCCCGCGGATCATGCGATTCACGGGGCTCTTCTTTTTCTGTTACGCTTCGGTCTTGATGCCGCGCTTGTCGAATTCCTCGACCAGCAGGTCAAGGTCGTTCGGCAGGCTCATCGGCTCGCCGCAGAACTTGATGGCGTTGGCCACATCCTTGAGGCCGTTGCCCGTCACGACGGAGACGACCGTGTCGTTCTCACCGAGCATGCCCTGCTCGCAGAGTTTTTTCACGCCCGCCGCGCCGGTGACGCCCGCGGGCTCGCCGAAGACGCCGCAGGTCGTGCCGAGCAGCTTTTGCGCCGCCATGATCTCCTCGTCCGTCACGTTCACGACGATGCCGTTCGACTCGCGGATCGCCATGAGCGCCTTGTCCGCGTTGCGCGGCACGCCGACGGCGATGGAGTCGGCCAGCGTGTTCTCCTCCATCGGCTCCCAGGGCTTGTTCTCCGCGATGGCGCGGTTGATGGGGTGGCAGCCCTCGGCCTGCGCGGAAATGAGGCGCGGGAGCCTGTCGATAAAGCCGATGGCGTACAGGTCCTTGAGGCCCTTCCACACGCCTGCGATGGTGCAGCCGTCGCCGACGGAGATGGCGAGATAATCCGGCATCTTCCAGTCGAGCTGCTCGGCGATCTCGATCGAAACGGTCTTCTTGCCCTCGGAGAGGTACGGGTTGATGGCCGCGTTGCGGTTGTACCAGCCCCACTTGTCGATGGCCTTTTTCGACAGCTCGAACGTCTCTTCATAGTTGCCTTTGACGGAGATCACGTTTGCGCCGAAGGTCATCAGCTGCGCGACCTTACCCTTGGGCGCGCGCTCGGGAACGAAGATGAAAGTCTTGAGGCCCGCGGCCGCGGCGTTGCCCGCAAGAGAGCTCGCGGCGTTGCCCGTGGACGAGCAGGCGATGATCTTCGCGCCCGCCTCCCCCGCCTTGGCGACCGCCATGGCGGACGCGCGGTCCTTGAGCGACGCCGTCGGGTTCTGTCCGTCGTCCTTGACCCAGAGCTTTTTGAGGCCGAGCTGCTTTGCAAGGCGCGGCTCTTCGTAGAGCGGGCTCCAGCCTACGCGCAGCGGCGTGTCGGGCGTTGTTTCCTCCACCGGCAGCAGCTCGCGGTAGCGCCACATTGTGTTCGGGCGGGACTTGAGCGTTTCCTTCGTCAGGTTCTTTTTGATGTAGTCGTAGTCATAGATGATGTCGAGAATGCCGCCGCACGAGCAGTTCGTGAGGTTCGCCGTGGCCTCGTATTCTTTCCCGCACTTGACGCAGCGGGCGCATTTGACGTTTTTTAACATAATAACTCCTTATTGTCCGCGCGCTGCGCGGTGGGTTTTTGCAGCGTGAAAGCGCTGCTGCTTTTTGTCCCCCTATTCGCAGAGGGGCGCGAGACAAAGGGGGTATTCTCTTTCCAAAGAGAATACCCCCTTTGGAACCCCCAGAGAAAGGCAAGGGGTCTTACCCCTTGACCCCGCACATTGGCAGTTTTTATCTTGAAGAGCTGCACGCGCTGCGCAATCAGGTGCGGTGTACATGGCTTCGCCATGAACCCCTGCGTTTCGTGACAACTCTCAACCGCGCCTTACTATCGTGAGGCAAGATGGGCAGAGCGGCACCCGCAAGGGGTGTGCCGCATCCGTAAGGCAGCAGAGCCGCCAACGGCTGCGCAACAGCGGATGATAGGAGCAGAGGCAAGTCGTATAGCAATGCTAACGCGGCAACGCCGCGCGCAGGAAGTCGCATTCCGGAGGCACAAAGGTCATTCAAGCCTGAGACTGCCAATCTAAACGCCTTTCTTTTGGACGGGCGACGCCCGTTTTCTTTCTCGGGAAAGAAAATGGGGGTCGCATTCGTGCAGCGCCTGCGGCGCTGCTTTCCCCGCGCCCGCAGGGCGCGTCCCCCTTTGAGGGGTATAAAAAGGGGGCATCTCTTCGAGATACCCCCTTTTATCATCCTAACAGGGTTTGGAGCAAGGGGTTCCTGCTCCCCTTTCGCGCTCTTAGAGCGCTTTGAGAAGGCCGGTGGCCTCGTTGAACTCGTTGATGAGCTCGTCGAGCTCCTTCGCCTGCGCGTGGACAGCGTCCCACGTGCCCTTGGTGTCGTACCAGAGGGCGTTGAGGTCCTTGACGTCGCGCGCCTGCTGCTCGACCCAGGTGTAGTACTTGAGGTTGTGGATGCGCTTGCGGTCCTCGTACGTCAGCTCCATCATGCTGTCGGTCTTCAGGCCGAGCATGTGCAGGTTGTGGTCAAGGCGGGCTTCCTCTTCGCTGTAGGCGCCGTGCTTCTCGTTGAGCTCCTCAATGCGGCTGCCGTACATCACAGCGGAGTCGGTCAGAACGGTGCAGACGACATCGTCCTCGGTCAGCTCATAGTACTTGGCCATCTTGATGCAGCACAGGACGTTTGCAATGCCGGAGATGCCGAGCCAGGTGAGCTTTTCGATGAGCTCGTCGGAGAGCTTGAGCTCTTCTTTGAGGTACTTCTTACCCTCTGCCGTGTTGAAAAGGCGCAGCAAACGCTGGGAATCCTCGTCGTCGATGGCGATGGCCATGTCAGTGTTCTTCACGTTGTGGATCCAGGGGATGTGCTTGTCGCCGATGCCCTCGATGCGGTGGCCGCCGAAGCCGTTATTCAGGATCGTCGGGCACTGGAGCGCTTCGCCCACGCCGAGCTTCATGCCTGGATAACGTTCCTTGAGGAGGTCGCCCGCGCTCATCGTACCGGCGGAACCGGATGTGAAGCACGCGCCCGCGAGACGCTGGCCGGGCTTCTTCACGGCCTCGAAGAGGTCTGCAAGGGCGTAGCCCGTGACATTGTAGTGCCACAGCGGGTTGCCCATCTCTTCAAACTGGTTGAAGATCATCATGCTGGGGTCCTGCTTGAGCTCCCAGGTCTTGTCGAAAATCTCCTTGACGTTGGACTCGCAGCCCGGCGTCGCAATGACCTGACCGGCAATCTTGGAGAGCCAGTCGAAGCGCTCCTTGCTCATCTCCGCGGGGAGAATGGCGACGGAGTCGACGGCGAGGAGCTTCGAGTTGAACGCGCCGCCGCGGCAGTAGTTACCGGTGGAGGGCCACACGGCGTGATGATACGTCGCGTCGAACTGGCCGGTGACGAGGCGCGGGGCGAGGCAGCCGAACGAAGCGCCGACCTTGTGGCAGCCCGTGGGGAACCACTTGCCCGCCATGGCGAGGATGCGGCAGGGAACGCCAGAGAGCTCGGACGGAATTTCAACATAATTCGGCACGGCCTGATAGAGGCCGCCGGTCTCCTTGGCTTCGTTCTTCCACGTGATGCGGAAGAGGTTCAGCGGGTTGACGTCCCAAAGGCCGACAGTCTTGAGCTTTTCCTGAATTTTCTCAGGGATGGTCTCAGGATGCTGCATCTGCGCGATGGTCGGGATGATAACGTTGTTTTCCTTGGCCTTCTCAATGTTGTGCTGCAGGCCGGTCTTGTTGATGGTCAAATCAATCTTGCCCATGGTTCACTTCTCCTCCTGTTGTTTGTCAATATAAGAATATAGTGTGTATTTGGATATGCCGAAGTATTTTGCGATCTTGTCTCCGGACTTTGTGACGAGGAATGCTCCGTTCTGGCTCAAAAAACCGATGGCGCGCATCTTATCTTCCTTGTTCATCAGCGCGACGGGTTTACCGACAAGCGCGACCGACTGGGCGATGAGCTCATCCAAAAGGTCGTTGACGTTCACGATCTTTTCCGGCTCGCTCTGCGTCTTATCCTTTGTGTCGATCAACTCGTGCACCGCATCCTCGACCATCAGGAGCGAGGAAATGTCGTAATTGATGCCAAGGATTGCGGCGACCTTGCCGTTCCTGCCGCGGATATACATGGTAGAGGACTTGAGGATCTTCCCGTCCGGCGTTTTGGTGAGGTAGCTCAAGTGGTCGCTCGGCTGCGCGTCGGCCTGACGCACCTGCTCTAAAACAACGTGCGACGCGCCGTCGCCCACCTTGCGGCCTGTGACGTGGCCGTTCTCGATGGCAACGATGGAATGCTCGGGGTGCTTGGCGCCCACATCGTGGATCACCACCTCGCAATGGCTGCCAAAGGTCGCGGCGATGCCCTTTGCGACCTGCTCCAGAGTCTTCAGCGTTGCGGCTTCTATGGTCTATCCCTCCTCTGATCGCCCGTCCGCCCTATTTTGCTGTGCAAATTGCACAGCTTTCCATCGGAACGGGCATGTTCTTTCATCCCTATAATACCATAAATTGATCGAATTGCAATCACTTTCTTAAAAAATTTTTGAAATGCAAATTTTTTGTTTGACAACTGCCGTTCTTATGCTATGATAAAGACAGTGTAACAGAAAATTGACCCCGATCGACAGAAAATACTATTACTTTTAACGGAGGTTTTACCATGGATTTCGAAGCCATCAAGAAAGCCGCACAGGCCTACGGCCCCGATATGACCCGCTTCCTGCGTGATATGATCGCCATCCCCAGCGAGAGCTGCGAGGAAAAGGGCGTCGCCCACCGCATCGCCGAGGAGATGAAGAAGCTCGGTTACGATAAGGTCGAGTTCGACGCGCTCGGCAACGTCATCGGCTGGATGGGCTCGGGCGACAAGATCATCGCCATCGACTCCCACATCGACACCGTCGGCATCGGCAACCGCGAAAACTGGACGCACGACCCGTACGAGGGCTACGAGGATGACAAGGTCATCTACGGCCGCGGCGGCAGCGACCAGGAGGGCGGCATGGCTGCGGCGGCCTACGGCACGAAGATCATGAAGGACCTCGGCCTCATTCCCGAGGGCTACAAGATCATGGTCGTCGGCTCCGTGCAGGAGGAGGACTGCGACGGCATGTGCTGGCAGTCCATTGTCAACGAATACTTCAAGGGCCCCGAGGATGCGAGAAACCAGATCGAATTCGTCATCTCCACCGAGCCGACCGACGGCGGCATCTACCGCGGTCACCGCGGCCGCATGGAGATCCGCGTCGACATGCACGGCGTCTCCTGCCACGGATCCGCCCCCGAGCGCGGCGACAACGCCATCCACAAGATGGCCGAGGTGCTGCTCAACGTGCGCGACCTGAACGAGAACGACGCCGCTGACGACAAGGAGATCAAAGGCCTTGTCAAGATGCTCGATCCAAAGTATAATCCTGAGCACTGGGAGGATGCGCGCTTCCTTGGCCGCGGCACCTGCACCACGAGCCAGATCTTCTTCACCTCTCCCTCCCGCTGCGCCGTCGCCGACAGCTGCTCGATCTCCATCGACCGCCGCATGACCGCAGGCGAGACCTATCAGTCCTGCCTGAAGGAGATTGAAGACCTGCCCGCATGCAAGAAGTACGCCAAGGATATCAAGGTCTCCATGTACATGTACGACCGTCCGTCCTGGACCGGTCACGTCTACGAGACCGAGGCTTTCTTCCCCACCTGGATCAACAAGGAGACCGCGCCCCACGTGCAGGCGCTCGTCGACGCGCACCACGCTCTCTGGGGCACCGAACGCATCGGCGCGGACGAAAAAGCCATGTCCACGCGCACTGGCCGTCCCTTAACTGACAAGTGGACGTTCTCCACGAACGGCGTTTCTATTCAGGGCCGCTACGGCATCCCCTGCGTCGGCTTCGGCCCCGGCGCTGAATCTCAGGCCCACGCGCCCAACGAGATCACCTGGAAGCAGGACCTCGTCACCTGCGCGGCGCTGTACGCGGCTGTCCCCGGTCTCTACAAGCCCGAGAACAAGGACGGCTCTGCCACCTCCTTCCGTCAGGAGTTAACGGGCAATAATATCAAATAACGTGCTTCGCCCGTCATTTGATATTAAGAGGCTGTACTCCGCTTCGCGCCTCGCCTTTGGCTCGACGCGCGCTGCGTAAGAAGTGTTTTTTGCCACGCGCATGTCGCGGCAAAAAAACGGATCAAGATCATTTGCGCCGTGCGCGGCGCAAATATTTCAAACGATTTTTAATATACTATAAAATAAAGGAGAAAATTATCTATGAGCAAGACTGTTGAACTGGCACGCCACCTTGAGACGCTGCACATCAATAACATGTACAAGAGCGACTTCTACTGGACGTGGGACAAGAGCGACGAGGAGATCGACGCGGTCTTCACCGTGGCCGACGCGCTGCGCGACCTGCGCGAGCGCAACAAGAACACGAAGATCTTCAATTCCGGCCTCGGCATTTCGATCTTCCGTGACAACTCCACGCGCACGCGCTTCTCGTTTGCCTCCGCGTGCAACCTGCTGGGTCTTGAGGAGCAGGTGCTCGATGAAAAGAAGTCCCAGATCGCACACGGCGAGACTGTGCGCGAGACGGCGAACATGGTCTCGTTCATGGCCGACGTCATCGGCATCCGCGACGATATGTTCATCGGTGAGGGCCACAAGTATCAGAAGACCTTCATGGACGCGCTCGAAGAGGGCTACCGCGACGGCATCCTCGAACAGCGCCCGACGCTTGTGAACCTCCAGTGCGACGTCGACCACCCGACGCAGTGCATGGCCGATATGCTCCACATCATCCACTACTTCGGCGGCGTGGAGAACCTCAAGGGCAAGAAGGTCGCCATGACATGGGCCTATTCCCCGAGCTACGGCAAGCCCCTCTCCGTCCCGCAGGGCGTTATCGGCCTCTTCACCCGCTTCGGCATGGATGTCACCCTCGCTCACCCCGAAGGCTACGAGGTCATGCCCGAGGTCGAGGAGATCGCCAAGAAGAACGCGGCGGCCACCGGCGGCAGCTTCAAGAAGTGCAACGACATGAAGGAAGCCTTCAAGGACGCCGACATCGTCTATCCCAAGTCCTGGGCGCCGTTCAAGGCCATGGAGGAGCGCACGAAGCTCTATCAGGCCGGCGACAAGGACGGCATCGACGAGCTGGAGAAAAAGCTGCTCGCGCAGAACGCCGAGCACAAGGACTGGGCCTGCACCGAGGAGATGATGAAGCTCACGAAGGACGGCAAGGCGCTCTATCTCCACTGCCTGCCCGCCGACATCACCGGTCTTTCCTGCCCCGAGGGCGAGGTCGACAACAGCGTGTTCGACCGTTACATCGTGCCTCTGTACAAGCAGGCTTCCTACAAGCCGTATATCATCGCCGCAATGATGTTCCTCGCGCAGGTCAAAGACCCCGTCCGCGCGCTGATGGAGATGGATAAGTCCGGCGAAGAGCGCAAGATGTTCTAAGGCTCATTTCATATGTAAAAAGGCGGGTCAGCCGCTTTTGAGAGAAGAGAGTTTTTAAAAAATCAAGGAGAGATAGTCATCATGAGCAAAAGAATCGTCATCGCCCTGGGCGGCAACGCGCTGGGCAGCACCCCTTACGAGCAGCTCGCCCTCGTCACCGAGACCGCAAAGCCCATCGTCGACCTGATCGCGCAGGGCAACGAGGTCATCATCGCCCACGGCAACGGCCCGCAGGTCGGCATGATCAACCTCGGCATGGCCACCGCCGCCGAGGCGGGGGCCATCAAGTCCGACATGCCCTTCCCCGAGTGCGGCGCGATGAGCCAGGGCTATATCGGCTACCACCTGCAGAACGCCATCGGCAACGAGCTCGCCTCCCGCGGCATGAACAAGGACGTCGCGACCGTCGTGACGCAGGTGCTCGTCGACGAGGCTGACCCCGCTTTCCAGCATCCGACCAAGCCCGTCGGCGCGTTCTACGACAAGGAGACCGCCGACCGCATCGCCGCGGAAAAGGGCTATACCATGGTCGAGGACGCGGGCCGCGGCTACCGTCAGGTCGTTCCCTCCCCCAAGCCGATCGACGTCATTGAAAAGAACACTGTCAAGGCGCTCGTCGACAACGGTACGGTCGTCATCACGGTCGGCGGCGGTGGCATCCCCGTCGTTTGCCGTGACGGCAAGCTCTACGGCACGCCCGCGGTCATCGACAAGGACTTCGCCTCCGCCAAGCTCGCCGAGCTCCTCGATGCGGATATGCTCGTCATCCTGACGGCCGTTGAAAAGGTCGCCATCAACTTCGGCAAGCCCGACCAGAAGGGTCTCGACACCCTGACGCCGGACGAGGCGCGCAAGTATATCGACGAAAAGCAGTTTGCCCCCGGCTCCATGCTGCCGAAGGTCCAGGCCGCCATGTCGTTTGCTGAGAGCAAGCCCGGCCGCGTCGCGCTCATCACACTGCTTGAAAAGGCAGCCGAGGGCATCGAGGGCAAGACCGGCACCCGCGTGCAGATGTAAATCCCGCCAAGCCTTCCTAAAAAGGGTCCGTTTCAAAAAGCGGGCCCTTTTTTTCGTGCTTTCTCCGCTATGGACAAAAATTCATGCTGCTTTTTTGGTCAAGTTTGACCCTCATTTTTTCTTTTTCCTGTTGATAAATTTCCCCTTTTTATGTATCATGGTGATAACGGTATTCAAATCTTTTGATTGCCGTAAAATTTAAGGAGGATTTACCGAAATGAAGAAGTTCCTTGCACTGCTCCTGAGTCTCGTCATGGTCCTCGCCCTCGTCGCCTGCGGCGATAAGAAGGACGATACCAACACCGACGATCAGGACAACAACGAAGTCACCGATTTCAAGGTCGGCTTCATCATGCTCCACGACGAAAACTCCACCTACGACCTCAACTTCATCAACGCTGCGAAAGAGGCCTGCGAGACGCTCGGCGTCGAGTACACCATCGTGACCAACGTTCCCGAAGGTCAGGAGTGCTACGACAAGGCCGCTGAGCTCGCCGACGCCGGCTGCAACATCATCTTCGCCGACTCCTTCGGTCACGAAGACTACATGATCCAGGCCGCGAAGGACTTCCCCGACGTGCAGTTCTGCCACTCCACCGGCACCAAGGCGCACACCGAGGGTCTCTCCAACTACCACAACGCCTTCGCTTCCATCTATGAGGGCCGTTATCTCGCCGGTATCGCCGCCGGTATGAAGCTCAACGAGATGATCGCCAACGGTGAGTTCACCGCAGACGAGGCCAAGATCGGCTACGTCGGCGCCTTCACCTATGCCGAGGTTATCTCCGGCTACACCTCCTTCTTCCTGGGTGCTCGCTCCGTCTGCCCCACTGCCACGATGGAAGTCACCTTCACCGGCAGCTGGTATGACGAGACCGCCGAGAAGGAAGGCGCGCAGAAGCTCATCAAGAACGGCTGCAAGCTCATCAGCCAGCACGCCGACTCCATGGGCGCTCCCACCGCTTGCGAGACCGCCGGTGTTCCCGACGTTTCCTACAACGGTTCCACCGAGGCCGCCTGCCCCAACACCTATCTGATCTCCTCCCGCATCGACTGGGCCCCCTACTATGAGTACGCCATCAAGGCTGCCATGAACGGCGAGGCCATCGACGCTGACTGGACCGGCACCCTTGCTACCGGCTCCGTCGTGCTGACCGACCTGAACGAGAACGTTGCTGCCGAGGGCACCGCTGAGGCCATTGCCGATGCGACCGCCAAGCTCGAGAGCGGCGAGCTCCACGTCTTCGACTGCTCCACCTTCACCGTGGACGGCCAGCCTGTCACCTCTTACATGGCTGACGTCGACACCGATCCCGACTACACGCCCGACACCGAGGTCGTCCAGGACGGTTATCTGGCTGAGTCCACCGCCCGTTCCGCCCCGTACTTCCAGCTCATGATCGACGGCATTGATCTGCTGGATACTAATTTCGGCGGCTAATTGTTTCTGCTACTACATATCGGGCTGCCTTCGGGCAGCCCGATATCTTTTTTCTTTTGTATGACACTTTTCGCTATTTTGCTAAAAATTTTTGTACGCTTCTAATTTTTTTTGTGTTTTTTTCTGTTTTACATTTACAACGCCGTTCAATTATGCTAATATATGACTTGTACAAATACAATGCTGCGGGGTTTTCTTCCTGTGCCCTCCAGCGGAAAAAGGGGTGACCGCCTTGGGAACTGCATGCGCAGTTAAAATGGAGAATGTCACGAAGCGGTTCGGCAAAGTGGTGGCGAACAACGCCATCAACCTTGAGCTGCACGAGGGCGAGATCCTGTCGCTGCTCGGCGAAAACGGCAGCGGCAAGACGACGCTGATGAACATGCTCTCCGGCATCTATTTCCCCGACGAGGGGCAAATCTACATTCACGGCGAACCCGTCACGATCGCCTCCCCCAAGGATGCGTTCGAACACGGCATCGGTATGATCCACCAGCACTTCAAGCTCGTTGATCTTTTCACCGCAACGGAGAATATCATCCTCGGCCTTGAAGGCAAGCTCGACATTGCCGAAGCCAGCAAAAAGGTCAAAGAGATCTGCGACAAATACGGGTTCGACATCGACCCCAATCAGAAGATCTACGACATGTCCGTTTCGCAGAAGCAGACCGTCGAGATCGTCAAGGTGCTCTACCGCGGGGCGGACATCCTCATTCTGGACGAGCCGACCGCAGTGCTCACCCCGCAGGAGACGGACAAGCTCTTCGCCATCATGCGAAACATGAAGGCCGACGGCAAGTCCCTCATTATCATCACGCATAAGCTGCACGAGGTGCTCGACGTGTCCGACCGCGTGGCCGTGCTGCGCAAGGGCGAATACGTTGGTGACGTCGCCACCAAGGACGCCGACCAGCAATCGCTGACCGACATGATGGTCGGCCACACGGTGAGCCTGAACATCAGCCGCCCCGAGCCGAAGGACGTTGAAAAGCGCCTCGTCATCGAAGGCCTGACGGCTTACGACGAGCTTGGCGTCAAGCGTCTGGACGATGTCAGCTTCACCATCAACGCGGGCGAGGTGCTCGGCATCGCGGGCGTCGCAGGCAGCGGCCAGCGCGAGCTGCTCGAGTCCATTGCGGGCCTCTACCCCGTTGCCTCCGGCCATGTCACGTTCTATCCGCCCGACGGCGGCAAGGAAAAGGAACTCGTCGGTCTCGACCCGATGAAGATCCGCAAGAGCGGCATTTCGATGTCGTTCGTCCCCGAAGACCGACTCGGCATGGGCCTGGTCGGCTCGATGGGCATGACGGGCAACATGATGCTGCGCTCCTGGCGCAAGGGTAAGGGTCTGTTCCTCAACCGCAAGGATCCCGAAGCGCTCGCCAACCGCATCTGGGAAGAGCTCGGCGTCGTCACGCCCAGCACATCCTTCCCCGTGCGCCGCATGTCCGGCGGCAACGTGCAGAAGGTGCTTGTCGGACGCGAGATCGCCCAGTCCCCCGCCGTGCTGATGACCGCTTACGCCGTGCGCGGCCTGGACATCAACACCTCCTATACCATTTACAACCTGCTGACAGAGCAGAAGATGCACGGCGTCGCCGTCGTCTATGTCGGCGAAGACCTCGACGTGCTGCTTGAGCTGTGCGACCGCATCGTCGTTCTCTGCGGCGGTCAGGTCTCCGGCGTGGTCGACGCCAGAAAGACCGACAAACGCGAGGTCGGCGCACTGATGACGCTCGTGAGGGGAGGCAACAAGGATGAATAAGAAACAGTCGCTCTTCCACATCGCCAAGCGCGATACGCTCCCCTGGTACAAGGCCGTTTTGATCCGCGGCGGCGCGATCGTGCTCGCTTTGATCGTCTGCGCGATCGTCACAACGCTGCTGACGGGCGAAAATCCCATCAAGGTCTACTCCACGATCCTCTACGGCGCGTTCGGTACGTCGCGCAAGAGCTGGGTCACGTTCCATAACCTCGCGATCCTGCTCGGCATCTCGCTCGCGGTCACGCCCGCGTTCAAGATGCGCTTCTGGAACATCGGTGCCGAGGGTCAGGTGCTCATCGGCTGCCTTGCCACCGCGGCCTGCATGATCTGCCTTGGCGGCAAGATCCCCAACGGTCTTCTCATCGTCATTATGATCATTGCCTCCGTCGCGGCAGGCGCGCTGTGGGGCTTCCTCCCCGGTATCTTCAAGGCCAAGTGGAACACGAACGAAACGCTCTTCACGCTCATGATGAACTACATCGCGACACAGCTCGCCGCGTTCTTCATCATCGTGTGGGAAGTGCCCAAGGGCTCGGGCAAGATCGGTATCATCAACCAGAATACCGAGGCCGGCTGGCTCCCCGTTCTCGGCGGGCAGCGCTATCTCCTCCCGATCCTGCTTGTGGCGATCCTCACGGGCGTTATGTATATCTATCTCAATTACAGCAAGCACGGCTATGAGATCGCCGTTGTCGGTGAGAGCCAGCGCACCGCGAGCTATGCGGGCATCAAGGTCGAGCGCGTCATCGTGCGCACGATGATCCTCTCCGGCGCGATCTGCGGCCTCATCGGCCTGCTGCTCACCGCCGGTACGGACCACACGCTGACCACCACCATCGTCGGCGGACGCGGCTTCACAGCGGTCATGGTCTCCTGGATGGCCAAGTTCAACCCCATCATGATGATCTTCACGAGCCTTCTTATCGTGGTTCTGAGCCGCGGCGCGAGCGAGATCTCCAGCGTGTTCAGCCTGAACCACTCCTTCGCCGATATCCTGACGGGCATCATCCTCTTCTTCATCATCGGCAGCGAGTTTTTCATCAGCTACAAGGTCAGCCTGCGCAAGAGCAAGAAGGAGGCGTGAAGCAATGACATTTGATCTAACTGCTTTTCTTCCCCGTGCGGTCATGCAGGGCATTCCCCTGCTCTACGGCAGCACCGGTGAGATCCTGACGGAAAAGTCCGGCAACCTGAACCTCGGCATTCCGGGCGTGATGTACGTCGGCGGTATCTGCGGCGTCATCGGCGCGTTCTTCTACGAGCAGTCCACCCCGGCTGCCGACATGAACGCGTTCCTCGCCATCGGTATCCCGATGCTCTGCTCGCTTTTGGGCTCGCTTCTGATGGGCCTTCTCTACTGCCTGCTGACCGTTACGCTGCGCGCCAACCAGAACGTCACGGGTCTTGCGCTCACGACGTTCGGCGTCGGCATCGGCAACTTCTTCGGCGGCTCGCTCATCAAGCTGACCGACAGTGAAGTCCCCTCCATCGCGCTGAGCGCGACGAGCGCCTATTTCAGCAAATCCCTGAATGTCGGCGGCTGGTTCGGTCAGGTCTTCCTGTCCTACGGCTTCCTTGCCTACCTTGCCATCGTCATCGCATTGTTCGCGTCGTACTTCCTCAAGCACACCCGCACGGGTCTTCACCTGCGCGCCGTGGGCGAGAGCGCAGCGACGGCGGACGCAGCCGGCATCAACGTGACGAAGTACAAATACCTCGCCACCTGCATCGGCAGCATGATCGCGGGTCTCGGCGGCCTGTATTACGTCATGGACTACGCCTGCGGCGTCTGGTCCAACAACGCCTTCGGCGACCGCGGCTGGCTCGCCATCGCGCTCGTCATCTTCACGATCTGGCGTCCGAACGTCAGCGTGCTGGCCTCCATCCTGTTCGGCGGGTTCTACATTCTCTATATCTTCATCCCCACCGGCACCAACCTTGCCATCAAGGAGCTCTACAAGATGCTCCCCTACGTCGTCACGCTGGTCGTTCTGATCATCGTGTCGCTGCGCAAGAAGCGCGAGGATCAGCCGCCCGCATCGCTGGGTCTGAGCTACTTCCGCGAAGAGAGATAAATCTTAAAACAAAAGCACCCGATGGGTGCTTTTGTTTTAGACAAGTTTCAGCGCTTGTCGCTCACCGCTCCAATCGCTGCAAAGTGTCGCTGCGGACGCGCATGTCGTCCTCCGCGACGGATTTCAATTTATTTGCGCCGTGCGCGGCGCAAAATAGAGCGCGCATGTCGTCCTCCGCGACGGATTTCAATTTATTTGCCGCCGTGCGCGGCGTGAAACTCTGCGAGGCTTTTGAGCTGTTTTGCTGCCGGAGGCAGCAAAATGCGCTTCTTGCTATTTTTCACTAAATCTGCCTGCGTTTGGCGCGGGTCTATGAGGTATTGCTATGTCTACTCTGCTCATTCAAAACATTCGTTCGCTGGTGTCGTGTGATGACGCGGACACGGTTTATGAAAACGTCGATCTGTATGCTGAGGATGGATTCATCCGCGCGATCGGTAAAAATCTGCCGCAGGAGGCGGAAAAGGTGATTGACGCGAGCCACATGCTCTGCTACCCCGGCCTTGTCAACACGCACCATCATCTCTATCAGGTCTTTTCCCGCAACCTGCCGGAAGTACAGAACATGGAGCTCTTCGACTGGCTCAAAACGCTCTATGAGATCTGGAAAAACCTCGACGAGGACGTCATCCGCCTCTCGACGCTCACGGGCCTTGGCGAGCTGATGAAGCACGGCTGCACGACCTGCTTCGACCATCACTATGTCTTCCCTGCGGGCGCGGGCGACCTCATTGGCGCGCAGTTTGCCGCGTCGGACGAGATCGGCGCGCGCATGTACGCCTCGCGCGGCAGTATGGACCTCTCTGTCAAGGATGGCGGCCTGCCGCCCGACAGCGTCGTGCAGACGGTCGACGAGATCATGGCCGATTCCGCCCGTGTCATCGAGAAATACCACGACAAGTCGTTCGGCGCGATGCACCGCGTTGCGCTCGCCCCGTGCTCGCCGTTCTCCGTGTCTGCCGACCTTCTGCGCGAGAGCGCCGTGCTCGCACGAGAGTACGGCGTGCGCCTGCACACCCACCTGTGCGAGACGAAGGACGAAGAACACTTCATGCTCGCGCGCGAGGGCGTCCGCCCGCTCGAGTACATGGAGCGCCTCGGCTGGACGGGCAGCGACGTCTGGTTCGCTCACGGCATCCACTTCAACGACGAGGAGCTGCGCGTGCTGGCAAAGACGCACACCGGCGTGGCGCACTGCCCGATCTCGAACATGAAGCTCGCCTCCGGCGTCGCCCGCGTGCCCGAGATGCTGAAGCTCGGCGTGCCGGTCGGCCTCGCGGTTGACGGTTCAGCCTCGAACGACGGCTCATCGCTGATGGAGGAACTGCGTGTCGCGTTCCTGCTGCACCGTTTGAACAGCAGCAAAGCTGCCCCCAGCGGTTACGACGTGCTCAAGATGGCAACATGCGGCAGCGCGGCCATCCTTGGCCGCAGCGACGACATCGGCTCGCTCGAGGTCGGCAAGTGCTGCGACCTCTTCATGATCGACTCGCGCAGGCTCGAGCTCGTCGGCTCGTGCTTTGACCCCAAAAGCGTGCTCGGCACTGTCGGCGTGCGCGGACCCGTTGACTACACAGTCGTTCAGGGCCGTGTGACGGTCGACCACGGTCATCTTGTCACAGTCGACGAAGAACAGCTTGCGCACGACGCGGAGGCGAAGTGCCGCGCGTATCTGAACCGCTGAGGAGGCTGCCATGACCGTTGAGATCATCTGCGGGGACATTTCCGCCCTCCCCTCTTCCGACCATGCGACCGAACTTCTGCCGCTCACGGACGGCGACACGCTGACCCTCTCCTGCACAGACAGCGACCTGAAGGCCGCCTACCGCGTCCTGCGCGCCATCATGGACTACGGCTATGAGCACGCACAGCCGTCGCGCGTGCGTCTAATTTGCGCGGACGAGGCGTCGCGTAGGGCGTACTCCTTCCAGTGGAACATGTGGTTCGCCGCGGAAAAGCCAAAACACGAAGATTAAAAAGAAAAGACGAGCGAATTTTCGCTCGTCTTTTTCTCATAAATAACGGTCCACTTTTTGCAAAATCGTCTCGTAGCGCTCGGCGAGCTCCTGCTTTGTCTCGCCGAACCGCCCGCGAAGCTCCTGCCGCGAACGGACAATGGTCTGCAACGCCTCGTCGCGCTCAATGCGCAGCCCCGCGGCGATCTCCTCGCTCAACTCGCCCACGCTGGCAAAGGCCTCCATCAGCCCGCCCTGCGTTTTGAAAAACTCGTCGCCGAAGCGATCGCGCTTCGGATATTTTCCGCTGCGGTAATTGTCGATGACGACCTCGTAGCGTGCCATGGCGCGCTGCACCGCCGTCTCCCATGAAACGTACAGCTCGCGCTGGGCGTTTTCGCCGACCACTTGCATCACCTCCGGCGCGCGGCAGAGCTCTTCGAGCTTTGCCGCCATCGCCGCGGCGTTTTCCTCGATGCAAAAGCCGTTTCGCCCGTCGCCCACGCCCTCGGACGCGCAGGAATTTCGGATCATCACAGTCGCCGTACCGCTGGCTGCGGCCTCGCGCACGACAAGGCCGTTCGTGTCGAACGTCGACGGGAAGAGAAACAGGTCGGATCTGCCATACCACGCGCGGATGATCTCGCGGTCAGAGATCGCACCTGTGAAAAAGCAGCGGTCGGAGAGCTTCCGCTCTTCCGCATAGCTGCGGATCTCCGCGCCGTCTGCGCCCTCGCCGACAAACACCATGCGGAAGTCGACATTTTTCTCGCACAGCGTTTTCAGCGCGTCTAAAATGATGCGGATACCCTTGTACCACATCAGCCGCCCGACGAAGAGAAAGACCGGCACGTTCTGCGGCAGGTCATATCTGCCCGTCGCCGCGGCGATGGCCTCGTCAGACACCCGCCCGCGCGGCACGTCCACGCCGTTTTCCATCACGATGTAGTCGCCCTCGTAGCCGAGCGAGCGCAGATTTTCCCCCGCCCCGCGGCTCACGACCCAGACCTCATCGCAGCTTGCGATGTTCTGCACCAGCGCGCGAATGGCGCTCTCCTGCAAGAGCTTGCCGCGCACAGCCTTGGCGATGTCGACATCGTACTTCGTGTGATACGTCAGCACGAGCGGTGCGTCGACCACGGCGCGCAGCGAGCGCGCCAGCAGGCACGACGTGATGGGACAATGCGTGTGCATCAGTTCGACCTTCTGCTCCGTCAGCACGCGCGCGGTCTCGGGTGAAAACGGATAGCCCGCCACGTAGCCGAGCTTCTTGCGCGTGTCGATGCTCGGGTAGCGCAGCACGGGGAATGGGAACGCTCTGTCGTCCGCGCCGGGCATTGTCGGCGTGACGACAATGGCGTTTTCGCCGCTTTTCGTGATGTTTTTCGCGTAGTTCACGACGGCGTTCGCCACGCCGTCGATCTCGGGCGGAAAGGAATCGTTCAAAAGGCAGATGGTTCTCTTGTCCATGCCATTGCCCTCCTGTTGCTTGTTTTTCGGCAGCGCCGAAGTGTGATTCAGTATATCATTTTTCGCGCGAAGATGGTATACTATGTGTGAATTTTACGCGCTGTTTACTTCGGGAAAGGAGAACTTCCATGCGCATTCTCACATACACCGTGACGCCGGAGGAGGACGGCCGCATGGTCAAAGGCATCCTGCGCGGCAGTCTTCAGCTTTCCTACACGCTGCTCAAAAGCCTCAAATGGCGCGAAAACGCCATTTTATTGAACGGACAGAGCGTCCATGTCAACACAATCGTCCACGCGGGCGACACCGTCAGCGTCGTCCTCAGCGAGCGTACGCCGCGCGAGGACTTGTACTGCGCAAATGCGGCAAAGCCCGACATCGTCTACGAGGACGACGACCTGCTCGTGCTCAACAAGCCTGCGGGCGTCGCCATGCACCCGAAGTCGGGTGACGCCTCCGCGTCGAGCCTTGCAGCGATGCTGACGAGTTATCTCGGCGAGGGCAGCGTGCCGCATTTTGTCAGCAGGCTTGACAAAGGGACGTCTGGCCTTCTCATCGCCGCGAAAAATGGCTATGTGCACGACCGCCTGCGCCGCGCACTGCACTCAAGCGATCTGCGGCGCGAGTACCGCGCTGTCGCCGTCGGCAGAGTTGAACCGCCGTGCGGCGTCATCGACGCGCCGATCGGCCGCGCGGAGGGCTCCATCATCCGCCGCTGCGTGCGCGCGGACGGACTTCCAAGCCTCACGGAGTACGAGACTCTGCAAGTAAACGACCGCTTCACGCTCCTGCGCCTGCGCCCGCAGACGGGTCGCACGCATCAGCTTCGCGTCCACATGGCATACCTCGGTCATCCCCTCGCGGGCGACTGGCTCTACGGCACGGAGGACAAAACCCTCATCGCCCGCCCCGCGCTGCACTCGTACGAGCTGTGGTTCACCCAGCCGGTCACCGGACAGGAATTACACTTTACAGCGCCTATCCCGCAGGATATGCAGCGCTTGATGGAATGAAAAAGCACCGTCTTCACGACGGTGCTTTTCTTTTTACTTTTCCTTGTAGTACAAACGGCAGTGGCAGTAGCCCTCGAATTCGGGGTCAGCGATCTGGTCGCGGAACTCCTTGCACATGCAGACGTTGTCCTCGATCTTCTGCAAGCGGCAGGGGCACTGTAAATCACGCTTTAAGAGCGCGGCGCGCAGGCGGGCGACGACCTCCGCGTCTTCGTTGTATCGAATTCTCATGCCTTGCACTTCTCCAGCATCGCCTTGATGTCGGCCTTATCGTGCACACCGACCATGCCGGTCAGCGTGTGGCGGTCCTGCACGACGGCGAGCGTCGGGATGGAGTCGATACCGAACATCGAAGCGAGGTTCGGCTGCTCGTCGACGTTGACCTTGCAGAACTTGACCTTGTCCTCTTCCCCGTTGAGCTCGGCAAAGACAGGCGCCATCATCTTGCACGGCTGGCACCACTCGGCCCAGAAGTCGATGATGATGAGGCCCGGATCGTCGAGCACCTCAGTCTGGAAGTTATCTTCCGTCAGCGTGACGATATCGGTGAACGTGCGCGTCTCGACGTACGGCTCGTGGAAGCCGCTGCCACAACCGCCGCAGCCACCGCCGCATGCACTGCATCCGGCCCCGCAGCCCGCGCCGCAGCCGCCGGCACTCGCGCTGCTGTCGCCGGTCATCAGCTCCAGATTGCCCTGGAGGAAGCTGTCGACCGCCTCGTCGGCATTTCCGGTCACGCCGGAAATGAGCAGCATATGCGCGTTGTCGATGGCGGCGTGCGCACCCTCGCCGATATTCCCGCAGATGACGAGATCGACGCCGCGGGATTTGAGCCCGCCCGCGACCTTCTCGTGGTCGGTATCGTCAACCGTGACGGTCTCTTTTTCGATGGGCTTGATATCCTCAATGGTGTAAACGGTAAACTCCGTGGCATGGCCGAAATGCTGCATCACTTCGCCATTCTCGCAGGGAATTGCAATTTTCATAGTATGTTCTTCCTTTCCGGTCTATTGCTTCGGCGGCAGCGCCGCCGCTCGATGCTATGAGGTAGTTTACCACGCTTTCGCGCGCCGTACAACCGGAAATTTGTAAACAAACCATGGCCGCAGCCGTTTTGTCTTGCAATTGTAGCCGCCCCGTGATAGAGTGAAATCAAACAAGGCGCTTTGCCGCAAAATGACAACCGACAGGAGGCAGCACTTATGAAAAAATCAGAACTGGCGATCCTTTCCGTCCTCATCCTTGCCGCCGTGTTTGTTTTCAACGGCAAGATCAACAAAGTGACGAATCCCTGTGTGCAGGACTATGTCGCAGGTCAGGGGAACATCAGGGGGAATGTAAACGTCGAGGACTATTACGAGCGCGACGTGCGCTTTGCAATCGGCGCGGGAGAAGATGGGTATGCCGTTTTCAAGGACCCCGGCGAGGCCTTTGCCGCGCTGCGCGAGCACTATCCGGAGGGCATTTCGCTCATCCGAAAAGAGTTCCATCTGCTCGGGCTCTCAAAGCTCAATTATTCGTCCTATCAAACCTACGGCTGGCAAGCCACGACCGGCTCGGAGGAAGCGCGCCAGCAGGCCCAATTTGTCAGCAGGTTTTTTGATATTTACGAGAATAGCTTTAAATAAGATGAAACCATTACTATGGGATAAACGATTTAGCGGAATCCTCTGGGCCGTCATACTGGGTGCGGCGTTCATCTTATTATCGCGAATCATCGGGAACTTTGTGCATGGCGTTCCTTGGTATCTGCTCAGCAGTATGCTGTGCGCCGCTTTCGGAGTCATCATCCTGATGCTCAGAACACGGTTATACGGGAAAACGACAAGGGAAATTCTAAGCCTTCATAACAACAAGATCGCCATGTAAGCGGGTCTCGGTTTTCTCGTATTTCTGCTGTGCTACGTGGCCGCCGTCTATGTCGGATGCAGGGGAATTTCAGGCCTCACCGCAGGGCTGTTTTTCGCAAGGATCCTATTGCAGCAGCTCACGACTGCCCTTTATGAGGAACTGAATTACCGCTTCCTCATTTTGGAAGGATATTTCCACGGGAATAAAAGCGTTTGGAGCCGCCTGCTCTATGCCTTTGTCAGTTTTCTTGTCTTTGGGGCGGCTCATGTGGTGACCGGCTGGAGCACCTCCGCTTTCTTTCTGTCAGGGGCCATCGGATTTACCTTTGCGGTCATCTATCTCAAGTCAGGCAACATCGTCATTCCCATGCTGCTGCATTTCATTTATGGTATCCCCACAAATATGACATCCTACATCGAGTGGAAGGATGCCTCCCTGCTCGCAAGTATGAATTCCGTACTCGAGATCGCATTGGCGATCATGTTCCTTGTGTCCCTTGTTATCCTGATCATTGACAAGAGCACAGTGGAGACGAAGCACACCGCTTCATAACCTCAAAATAGCAAAAACCGCCACAGCAGTTTCCTGCTGTGGCGGTCCTTTACTTTATACGGTTTTCAGACGCTTAGTCGTCCTTCTCTTCCTCGTCTTCCACAAGGTCGGCGGGGTCGAACTCGAGGGTCGCGCCGCAGTTGGGGCACTCGACCTTCCCGTCTTCGAGGACGGAATCGTCGAAGAAGATCTCTTCCTCGCACTCGGGGCAGGTCGTGGCGTAGCACTCCTCCTCGTCGTCCTCGTCGTCTTCCTCATCCTCGTAGTCGTCCTCGTCTTCATCATAGACGATATCTTCCACGTCGCCGAGGTCGTCGCTGATGACGTCCAGGCCGTCGCCGAGCTCCATGACCTCGTCGGTCAGGTCTTCGACTTCGAGAGCGATCTCGTCAAGAACGTCGGCGATCGCGAGGAACAGCTTGCCCTCGTTGGAATCCGCATTCAGGTTCATGCCTTCCATCAGGCCCTTGAGATACGCGACTTTTTCAGAAATACCCATCGTAAAACTCCTTTCTGTTACCGGAACTACGATTTTCCTGTTGCTGCTTACTTAATGTCTATTACTTGGCGCGGCCGATATACTCGCCCGTGCGGGTGTCGATCTGGATCTTGTCGCCGATGTTGATGAACAGCGGCACCTTGATCTCCGCGCCGGTCTCGAGCTTTGCGGGCTTGAGGGTGTTGGTCGCGGTGTTGCCGGCAAGGCCCGGCTCGGTCTCGGTGACCTCAAGGTCAACGAAGTTGGGGGGCTCGACGCCGAAGACATTGCCCTTGATGGACAGGATCATGCACATCGTGTTCTCCTTGACGAAGCGGAACGCATCGCCAAGCATATCGCGGTTCAGGGGAACCATATCATAGGTCTCCTGATCCATGAAGTAGTACAGATCGCCGTCGTTGTAGCTGTACTCCATGTTCTTGCGCTCGATGGCCACTTCCTCGAACTTCGCGGTGGGGTTGAAAGAAGTTTCGGTCACGCCGCCGGTGACGACGTTCTTCATCTTGGTGCGCACGAAGGCCGCGCCCTTACCGGGCTTGACATGCTGGAACTCGACGACCTGATAGTACTTGCCTTCCATTTCAAATACTTTACCGTTTCTGAACTCACCAGCGGTAATCGTTGCCATAACTATTTCCTCCTGTATTACCGAGGATATCATCGCTATCCTCAAATTCACAAAGTATCGGTTCTAAACCTATGGTATTTTACCGCATATAGTGCGGCAATGCAAGTGTTTTTCTTGATGTTGTGGGTGAAATTTGCAAATTTCAGTGCTTTTTCCGCTCGTCGTGCGCGCTTGCGGCCTTGAACGGCTGCTGCAAGGCGTGCAGCACATGGTTCCACGCACCCACCGCGCCGCCGCGCGGCTCGACCATCAGCATCAGAACGCCGCTGCGCCGAGCGCCGAGCGTGTCGGTGAGCAGCTTGTCACCGAGCATTGCCGTCTCCCTCGCGTTCACGCCGTAGCGCGCCATCGCCTCGTGAAAGCCGCGCGTGCCGGGCTTGCCCGCGTGGCCGACGTAGCCGACTTTAAGCGGCTTGCAGAACTTTTCCACGCGCACGGGGCTTCTATTGTTCGACAAAATCGCAAACTCGATGCCCGCCTCCTTCAGCGCGCCGATCCAGCGCGTGAGCGACTCGTCCGGCTCGCTCTGGCTTTTGGGCGCGAGCGTGAAGTCGAGGTCAGCGAGGAGCAGCTTCACGCCATGCTCTTTCAAAAATTCCGGCGTCACGGCCTCGTAATTGTCAAACACCCATTGCGGGCAAAGCAATCTGAGCATATCGTTCTCCCATCGCGCATAAAAGTATTACGGTTATTATACGCGCCGAACGCGCTTTTCACAAGGGGGGATTTTTCTGCTCACCTACCTCGCCGTCACGCCAAAGGCGCTCTCTGAGTGTGCCTCAAGGCCCGCACTGCCGCTCGTCCACGTGGCCTATGCCGTCGGTCAGGGCGGATGCCTGACGCGCTGCGACGCAACGGCCTTCCCGCGCGGCGGGCTCATGGGCCTTTCCGACCGCTGCACCGGGGCGATCCCACGCATCGACACGCTCTGCCGCACCATCGTCGCGGAATGCGTCAAGCGCAGCTTTCAGGGCGTGCTGGCGGACTTTGAGACCAATCCGTATTCTGACCGGCTTTCGTTTCTCTCGCGTCTCTCCGCCCGCCTGAGTACGCGGGGGATGGCGCTCTACTGCCCCCTCTCGCTCCCGGCCGAGGGCGCAGCGCTCCTCGTCGGCACTGGCCTTTCCGGCGGGTCGCTGCGCGCGCTGCTGGAGGAAACCGCCTGCCGCTATGGCGCGGAGCGTCTGGCGCTCGACTTGGAACGCGTAATGATGGACTTTCCCCTCCCCTGTCCCTCCGGCTGCGGCACACCGCTCACGCGCGAAGAGCTGCTCGCCCTGCGGGAAAAGCATCCATCGTCCGTCTATTTTTCCCGCGAGCTGATGGCGAAGTATTTCACCTACTCCGCGGGAAATGGCACGCACTTCGTGCTGTTTGACGATGCAGAGACCTTGCGGCAAAAGGTCAAGCTTGCGCAGAATTTAGGCATTCAAACGGCGTTTCTCATGTTCCCTGAGGTCGTTGACCTGCTCCCAGAGCTTTAAGCGGCGCGCTGCGCCGCGGGGAAAGCAGCGCCAATGGCGCTGCACGGAATAAGGGGGATATTCTCTCACGTGAGAGAATATCCCCCTTGGACCCCCAAGAGAACGCAAGGGGCTCTGCCCCTTGACCCCGCTCCTATCATCCGCTGTTGCGCAGCCGTTGGCGGCTCTGCTGCCTTACGGATGCGGCACACCCCTTGCGGGTGCCGCTCTGCCCATCTTGTAGAAGTGCTGACTAATTTCCGTCTACCGATAGTGCCTACCAATGCGGCGAGCGCAGCAATGCCGCTATTTCGCAAGCAGTCTGCCGCCGTGCTACCGTCACTCGCGCCTCACGATAGTAAGGCGCGGTTGATCGTAGTAACAACTCGCAGGGATTCATGGCGAAGCCATGTACACCGCACCTACACTGCGCAGCGCGTGCAGCCATTCAAGCTACAAACTGTCAATGTCGGGGGTCGAGGGGCCCTCCCCTCGCCTTTCTCTGGGGGATTCAAAGGGGGTATTCTCTTCGGAAAGAGAATACCCCCTTTGGTGCCGCGGCGCGCACGCCGCTCCCCCTCCCGCGCTCGCGCGGGAAAATCAGGGCACCCCTTTGGAAAAGGGTGTAAAAAAGACCCGCCACATCTGTGGCAGGTCTTTTTCTGAGCTAATTAGTAATAACGCTTGTTGCGGTTCTTACGGGCGGCCTCGCTCTTCTTGCGGCGCTTGACACTGGGGCTCTCATAGCACTCTCTCTTGCGGACCTCCGCCACGATACCGGCCTTGGCGCAGCTTCTCTTAAAGCGCTTGAGCGCGCTGTCGAGAGATTCGCCTTCCTTGACGTGGATCTCGGACATTTATGTTTTCCCTCCCTCCGATACACCCGGCTTGATCCTGGGCGCTCTTTAAGAGTCATTCACATGACTAACGGTGGTATTATATGAGAAAAATCACGGCTTGTCAATAATCTTTCCTCATATTTTTGAAAAAATCCGAAATTCCGCTCAGCAGGGCTTCACGATCAGGTTGACGAGCTTGTTCTTGACGTGAATGACCTTGACGATCTGCATGCCGGCGATGGCCTTGGCGACCTTCTCGCTCGCCTTCGCCGCTTCGACAACAGTATCCTGATCGCTGTCCACGGGGACGATGATCGTGCCCTTGAACTTGCCGCTGACCTGAACGGCCATCTCAACGGAGGAGGCGACGGTCTTGCTCTCGTCATACTCCGGCCACGCGCACTGCATCGCCATCTTGCCCTCGTACTTGGCGGCAAAGCCCTTCTGCTCCCAGAGCTCCTCGACCATGTGGGGCGCGAACGGAGAGAGCATGAGCAGCAGCGCTTCAAAGTCGCCGCGGCTGAGACCGTTCGAATAGAACTCGTTGACCATAGCCATGAGAGCGGCGATGGCAGTGTTCATCTTGAGCGTGTCAATATCGTCCGTGACCTTCTTGATGGTCTTATGGACGATGGGCGCGTTCTTTTCGGAAACGCCATCTTCCTCCGTCACCTGATCGGCGAGGTTCCACACGCGGTCTAAGAAGCGCTTGCAGCCCTTGACGGCATCGTCCGACCAGGTCGCGACCTTTTCAAAATCGCCGATGAACATGATATAAAGGCGCATCGTGTCCGCGCCGTAAGCCTTGACGACATCATCGGGATTGACAACGTTGCCGAGGGACTTGCTCATCTTAACCGCCGGGCGCAGTGCCTGATTGCCGTACTTGGCGATCAGCGCGTCCTTCTCCTCCTGCGTGGAGACGTTGCCGACGTAGTGCGGGTTCTGGCCGAGGATCATGCCGTGGCTCGTGCGCTTGGCATAGGGCTCCTTCGTGTGGACAACGCCGATGTCGTAGAGGAACTTGTGCCAGAAGCGGGAGTAGAGAAGGTGCAGCGTGGTGTGCTCCATGCCGCCGTTATACCAGTCCACAGGGCCCCAGTACTGCTCCGCCTCGTGAGAGACAGGCTCATGGTCGTTGTGCGGATCCATATAGCGCAGGAAGTACCACGAAGAACCCGCCCACTGGGGCATGGTGTCAGTCTCGCGCTTGGCGTCGCACCCGCACTTGGGGCACTTGGTATTGACCCAGTCGGTCATCTTGGAGAGCGGGCTCTCGCCGTCGTCGGTCAGCTCGTAGCTGTCCACCTGCGGCAGGACGAGCGGCAGCTCCTCTTCGGGCACGGGCACCCAGCCGCACTTCGGGCAGTTGACGAGGGGGATGGGCTCGCCCCAGTAGCGCTGGCGGGAGAAGACCCAGTCGCGCAGCTTGTAGTTGACCTTTTCATGGCCCCATCCCTGCTCGACGGCGTACTTCTTCATCGCGGGGATAGCCTCCTTGACGGTCATACCGTTTAAGAAGCCGGAGTTGACCATGATGCCGGTGTCATCCTTGAGCGTGAAGGCCTCCTTCGTGATGTCGCCGCCCTCGACGACCTCGACGATGGGCAGGCCGAACGCCTTGGCGAAGTCCCAGTCGCGCTGGTCGTGGCCCGGAACGCCCATGACGATGCCGGTGCCGTAGCCCATCAAAACGTAGTCCGAAACAAACATCGGCACGACCTTGCCGGTCGCGGGGTTGATGACTTCAATGCCGTCGAGGCGAACGCCGGTCTTATCCTTGTTGAGCTCGCCGCGCTCAAAGTCGCTCTTGCGGGCGGCGGCAGCCTGATATGCCTCGACCTCGTCCCAGTTCTTGATGATGCCCTTCCACTTCTTGAGCAGCGGGTGCTCGGGAGAGATGACCGTGTACGTCACGCCGAACAGCGTATCGACACGGGTGGTGTAAACGGTGATATCGTCCTCGGTGTTGGTCTTGAACGTGACCTCGGTACCGGTGGAGCGGCCGATCCAGTTGCGCTGCTGCGTCTTCACGCGCTCGATGTAGTCGACGTCGTCGAGATCGTCGATCAGGCGGTCGGCATACTTCGTGATGCGCAGCATCCACTGGCTCTTTTCCTTGCGGATGACGGGCGCGCCGCAGCGCTCGCACACGCCCTCGACGACCTCTTCGTTGGCCAGAACGCACTTGCAGCTCGTGCACCAGTTGACGGGCATCGTCGTCTTGTAGGCAAGGTCATTCTTAAAGAGCTGGAGGAATATCCACTGCGTCCATTTATAATACTGCGGGTCGGTCGTGTCGATCACGCGGTCCCAGTCGAAGCCGTAGCCGAGCATCTTGAGCTGACGGGTGAAGTTCTTGATGTTCTGCTGCGTGACGATGGCGGGATGGATGTGGTTCTTGATGGCAAAGTTCTCCGTCGGCAGGCCGAAGGCATCAAAGCCGATGGGGTTCAAGACATTGTAGCCCTGCATGCGCTTTTTGCGGCAGATGATGTCCATTGCCGTGAACGGGCGCGGGTGGCCGACGTGCAGACCCGCGGCGGAGGGGTACGGGAATTCGATCAGGCCGTAGAACTTGGGGCGCTTGTCCCCCGTCACGGCGGCGTAGGGCTTTACCTGCTCCCACTTGTCCTGCCATTTTTTCTCAATGGCTGCGAAATCGTACTTCATGGATCTTCTCCTTTATGTGAAATAGTGTTTTGACGCGAAAAAAGTCCCTGACCGTTTTTCAAACGGTCAGGGACGTAACGAACACATTACGCGATACCACCCTGATTCAGCGCACGGTTCCCCGTGAGCCCTCAGCGGCTTCATAGCCTTGCCCGTAACGGGGGCGACCGTTCCGCCCTTTCAGGCGGACCGCTCGGGAGTGAGTCATCCACGCGCATTCTCCCACCGGCTCGCACCGACCGCCGGCTCTCTTCAGGTGAAAATCACGCGTCTTTTTGCTCCGTCATCGCGTTTTGCATAAATTCAGCATGACCATTTTAGGCGTTTTGTCCCGCCTTGTCAAGCGTTATTTTTCCTCGGCGTGGGGCAGGATGGCGCTCAGGTCGACTTCCTCGCCGTCGGCCCACAGGTGCTCGAGGGAATAGAACTTGCGCGCCTCGTCGTTGAAGATGTGCACGACCACGCAGCCGTAGTCGAGCAGCACCCACGTGCCGCCGCGATAGCCCTCGCGGTGCAGCGGTTCCTCGCCCGCGAGCGTCAGCTCCTTTTCCACCTCGTCACCCAGCGCGTTGATCTGCGTGTTGGACGTACCGGTGCAGATGACGAAATACTCTGCGAGCGTCGTGATCTTGTCGATGCGGATGAGTCTGATCTCCTTACCCTTTTTGCTGTCGAGTGCCTTGACGGCGATCTCAGCCAATTCTCTGGAAGGTAACATAGAGGGTCTCCTTTTCTTATTTTGAGTTTTTGATCTTTTTTATTCTTTTACGTTACGGGCGCAGCCACTCCGGCATTTCGTCGCCGCCGGCCGTGCCGCTGTTGTCGCCGGTCGTGCCGCTCTCGCCTGTACCCGGGTCGGTCGGCGTCACGGGGTCGACGGGCGTGGTGGGCTCGCTTGGCGTGGTCGTGCCGCTGTTATCGCCCGTGTTGCCCGGATCAACGGTCGTGCCGCCGCTGTTGTCACCGGTATTGCCGGGGTCGACCGTCGTGCCGCTGTTGTCGCCGGTATTGCCGGGATCGGTGGCCGTACCCGGGTCGGTCGTCGTGCCGCTGTCCCCTGTGCCGGTCTGTGAGCCGGAGGAGGAATGGTGGTTCTGCGGCTGGGCGGCCTTGCTGTCCTCCACATGTCCCGTGGACGAGGACACCGAGCCATCCGAGTTGACGGACATGATGTCAAGGTCGCGCATCGTGAACTTCTCGACAAACGGGCTGAGCTCGTTGTTGACGAGGTCCAGCAGCTCCTGCGCGTTCGGCGTCACGTAAGACTGCATTCTGTGGTACACGCGGCTGTAACACGATTTGTTCGTGTTCGGCATCGTGACGAAGTTGACATTCTCGATCTTGAGCCCGCCCATGACGGCCTGCGAGCCGAACCACAGCATTTCCTCAAACGTCAGGTCGGAGGTAACGTTGTTTTTCACCACGCGGGCAAAGTCGCCGATCTTCGTCACGTTCTTGAGCTGCAAAAGCTGCTCGATCATCGCCTTTAAAAGCGACTGCTGCGTCTTGATGCGGCCAAGGTCACCGTCGGCGTAGCCGTAGCGCGAGTCGGTGTCGTGGCGGTAACGCAGCACCTGCATCACGTCGCTGCCGCTGAGAAGCCGGTAACCCTTCGTCTGGTGGATGTGCAGGTCCTGATATGGGTCGTCGTAGTTCATGTTGCGCGGCACATCGTAATAGACGCCGCCCATGGCCTTCACGATCTCGCCGACGGCGTCCCACTCGACAATGACCTGATAGTCCGGCTCAAAGCCGACGAGCTGGGCGATCTCCTTATAGAGCGCCTTGATGCCCTTTTCGCCCCCGCCGTAGTAGTTGTAGACGGAGTTGATACGCTTGATATCCCACGGGACGTTGACCATCGTGTCGCGCGGGATGGACATGACGGTCGCCTTCTGGTTCGTCACGTCATAGCTCGCGAGCAGCATCGTGTCGGTGTTGCCGCCGCCGCCCGTGTCGCGGCCGAGAATGAGCACGGTGTAGAAATCCTTGCTCTTTCGCTCGCCGCCCGCCTTCGGGCGCACGCCGTCGCCATAGTCGATATCGTCGATCTGCTCACTATTGTTATTCTTGCTGTCAGTGTCCTTGCTCGGCAGCTCCGGCGCGCGGATTTTCAGCAGATAGCTGCCGCCGGCGACCACACCGCACAGCAGCGCGATGAGCAGCACCTTGGCAAAGAGCCTCCCTGGGTGGGAAAAGGTCTCCTTGACCTGCTCCCAGGCCTCGTCGCAGTTGCGCTCGAAAAAGCCCTCTTTCCGGTGCGTGTGCCGCCCCTCGTAATAGGGGTCTTCCCTGTCTCTCTCGTAAATCTCTCTTTGATCACTCATGGGTATGTCCTCTCAGATACTCCAGCGCTTGCAGCGTGTTGTGGTGAACGGGGTTGCCCATCTGCTCCATTTCCTCCACGGTCATGGCAAGGCCCATTTCAAGGCCCTTGTCCAGATCCTCCCACACGACCTTGCGGAGGTTCTCCACGCCGTCGAAGTCGCGGTTCGGCTCGATGTAATCGGCAAGGTAGATGACCTTTTCAAGTAACGTCATATTTGCCTTGCCCGTCGTGTGCCACAGGATCGCGTTGTAAATCTCGTCATCCGCGCCGAACACGTCGCGCGCGAGCGCCGCGCCGGTCTTGGCGTGCAGCAGCTTGAGCGCCTTTTTCTCCAGCTCGTCGAGTTCGATGTGGTAGTGTTCGCACATCGCGAGCTGCTCTTCCATCGAAAGACGCTTGGTCGAGTCATGCAGAAGCGCCGCAAAGCGCGCCTTTTCGACGTCTGCGCCGTACTTTTCCGCGAGCGCCTCGGCCGTCTGCTCGGTGCCGAGCACGTGCGGGATGCGCTTGGCCTTGAGGTAGGAGAGCGCGATGGGTCTCAGATCCTCTAAGGTTAGACGTTTTAAATCGAGATTTGTTCCATAAAGATGCTTGCGGTAAATATATCCCAGCACCGCGGGGGCCAGAAGCCCATCCGTTTCCCTCTTCGGGATGCGCGCGCGCAGCTCCGTCGACGAAACGTCGACAAGGTTCGGCAGCGTCATCGTCACGATGCGGCTGCCCGGAAAGCGCTGGCCGAGGTACTTGCGCTGCGGGGCGAAAAGCTCCTCGCCGTCCTTTTCCGTGCGGCCAAAGGCGCACAGGCCCGCATACCGCACGATCTCGTCCGGCTTGTACCAGTACTGGAACGTCAAGAACATGTCCGTCCCCATCAGAAGCCACAGCTCATCGTCGGGATGCTCCTCATGCAGAATGCGCAGCGTGTCCGCGGTGTAGCTCTTGCCGCCGCGCGCGATCTCCATGTCGGAGACTGTGACCTTCACGCCCGTGTCGAGCGCGATCTGCTCGCCCATCAGGCGCGTCATCGCAAGGCGGTCGTCCGCCCCTGCCGCGTCGGCGGAGAGCATCTTGTGCGGCGGGATACCCGCCGGGATGAGCAGGAGCTCGTCGAGCCCTAGATATTTTGCCGCGCTCTCGGCCGCGGCCATATGACCCAGATGCGGCGGGTTGAAGCTGCCGCCGTAAATTCCGATCTTCAAGTTTGTTCGACCTCTTTTTCTCTTTTACACGGTCTTCTTCGCTGCCTTGGGCAGCACGATCTTGTCCTTCTTGTCCTTTTTGTGAGAGGTGCGGTAGAGCACGAATTTCGTGCCGATGACCTGCACCTGCTCGCTGCGCGTCAAGGCGCTCAGCTCGTCGCACGCCTCGCGCGCGGTGAGCATGCTGTTTTCAAGCACGCGGCACTTGATGAGCTCACGCGCCTCCAGCGCGTCGTTCGCCTGCTTGACGAGGTTGTCGCCGATGCCGTCCTTGCCGATGTGGACGATCACGTCGAGGTCATTGGAAAGGCTGCGCAGATACGCGCGCTGTTTGCTGCTTAATTCCATAGTATTTCCTTATCCTTTTTATTGATGTTCCGCAAGATAATTCTTGAGCGTTTCCTTGAATGCCCGCAGTGCCTTGCCGCGGTGCGAGATCTCCGCCTTTTCTTCTGCCGAAAGTTGTGCAAAGGTCTTTCGCTTGTCAGGCACGAAGAACACGGGATCGTAGCCGAAGCCGTTTTCGCCCATCGGCGCGAACGCGATCGTACCCTCGACCTCGCCGTCGTCCTGCAAGACGTCGCCGTTCGGGAACGCGCAGGTGATCGTCGTGTGGAAGTGGGCGCGGCGGTCGGCCTGCCCGTGCAGCATCTGCAAAAGAAGACGGTAGCGGCCGGTGTCATCCAGCCCCTCGCCGCCAAAGCGCGCGCTGTACACGCCGGGGCCGCCGTTCAGCGCGTCGACGCACAATCCCGAATCGTCCGCGATGGCGGGGAGCTTCGTCGCCTCCATGACGGCCTTGGCCTTGAGAAGCGAATTCTCGGCAAAGGTCTCGCCCGTTTCCTCCACCTCGATCTTTACGCCGAGGTTGGCCTCCGACACGACCTCCACGCCGAGCTCGCCCAGAATAGCGCTCATTTCCTTCAATTTCTTGGGGTTCTGCGTTGCCAAAACAAATTTCATCGTCAAACCTCCCACGGGTCTTTTTCCCGTCTCTTCCTGCTTTTTTCTTCGCGCTTTTCTTCCTCGCGCTGCGCCTTGCGCTCTTCGCGCTGCGCGCTCATCTTTTCCTGCCATGCCGTGAACTTTTTGTCGAGCTTATCGAGCGGCCACTCGATCTCCGGCACGGGCACGATGACCACCTTGCAGCTCTCACAGTAACGGGCGGGCGTGTAATAATCTCCTAACAGCCCCGCTCTGCCAAGACAGACCTGTTCCTTCTCGTCGCCAAATCCGTCTTTGAGCATGCCGTCCTCACCTCTTGGACACCAGTAAATGTCACGCAAGACAGGGATGGCTCCATCTCGCATTTCCTTTCCGCAATAGGGGCAAACAGAAGTGATTTCCATATTCGTCTCCTTATTGTCTCGCAGGTTTATGATTTTCCCATCAGATGAGCGCCTTGACGTATTCCTCTGCATTGAACGGCTGGAGATCGTCGATGCCCTCGCCGAGGCCGACGTACTTCACCGGCACGCCGAGCTCCTGCGCAATGGCGACGCAGATGCCGCCTTTGGCCGTGCCGTCGAGCTTCGTCAGGATAATGCCCGTCAGACCCGCCGTCTCGCGGAAGACCTTGGCCTGCTGCAATCCGTTCTGCCCCGTCGTCGCGTCGAGCACCAAAAGCGTCTCCTTCGCGGCGTCGGGCAGCTCTCGGTCGATGATCTTGCGGAGCTTCGAGAGCTCGTTCATCAGGTTCACCTTGTTGTGAAGTCTGCCCGCCGTGTCGCAGAGGACAACGTCGACACCTCTCGCCTTCGCCGCCGCGAGCGAGTCGAACAGCACCGCGCCGGGGTCCGCGCCCTCAACCGAGCGGACGATCTCGCAGTCGGCGCGGTTCGCCCAAATTTCAAGCTGATCCGCCGCCGCCGCGCGGAACGTATCTGCCGCGCATAAAAGCACGCGCTTGCCCTCGCCCTTCAGGCGGTGGGCGATCTTGCCGATGGACGTGGTCTTGCCCACGCCGTTCACGCCGATGACCAGCACGACGCTCGGCTTGGTCGACAGGTCAAGCGCGGTGTCGCCCACGTTCAGCTTTTCAATCAAAATATCGCGCAGCGCCTGCTTCACATCGTCGCCGCGCTGGATGCTCTTCTGGTACACGACGTCGCGCAGCTTTTTCACCGCGTCGTGCGCGACCGTTGCGCCGAGGTCGGCCATAATGAGGCTGTCCTCAAGCTCGTCATAGAATTCGTCGTCAATGGTCTCCCACACGATGGTGTCGAACCATGCCTTTTTGATCTTTGCAAAAATACCCATTTGTTTCTCCTCGCGCTTTATTCCTTAATGTTGAGTTCCTTCGCCATGTCGTTCATATTGATCGTCAGCACCTTGCTCACGCCGCGCTCCTGCATCGTGACGCCGTAAAGAACGTCCGCTGCCTCCATCGTGCCGCGGCGGTGCGTGATGACGATAAACTGCGTTTTGCTCGTGATGCGGCGCATGTAATTGGCCACGCGCACCACATTCGGCTCGTCGAGCGCCGCCTCGATCTCATCCATGACGCAGAACGGCGTCGGATGAACCTTCAGGATGGCGAAGTACAGCGCGATGGCGACGAACGCCTTTTCGCCGCCCGAGAGCAGCGTGATCGTCTTGAGCGCCTTGCCCGGCGGCTGAACCTTGATCTCGATGCCGCAGGAGAGCACGTCGTTCTCGTCCTCGAGCTCGAGCGTGGCCTTGCCGCCGCCGAACAGCTCCAAAAACGTCTCCTGGAAGCTCTCGCGGATCAGCGCGAACTGTTCTTTAAAGATGACGGTCATCTCGCTTGTGATGCTGTCGATCACGCCGACAAGCTCACCCTTCGCCTTTTCCACATCGTCGCGCTGGGTCGTGAGGTAAGTGTAGCGCGTATTCACGCGCTCGAATTCCTCGATCGCGCCGACGTTGACCGCGCCAAGACCGCTGATGGCGCGCTTGAGCTCGCCGATGCGGCGGCTCGCCTTGGCGACACTCTCGAGCTCGATGCGCTGCTCCTGCGCGGCGGAGTGCGACAGCTCGTAGTTTTCCCACAGCTTGTCGAGAATTTGCTGCTCCTCCATCGCGCTCGTCGCGCGCTTCTGTTCAAGCTTGCTGACGCTGCGCTCGACGTTGAGCACGTTTTCGTTGAGCTCGCGGCCGCGGCGGTCGCTCTGGCTGCGCTCGGCTTCGAGCGCGAGCTTCGCTTTGGAGAGCGCTTCGAGTTCGGCGCGCTTTTCCGTCATTTTGCCGCTCAGCGCGGCGATCTCAGTCTCATGTGTGCCGATCTCGCGCTGCGACTGCTCGCTCGCGGCCCTGTACTGCTCGATGAGCGCTTTTCTGCTCTGCTCGTCGCCCTGCATCTGGGCACGCAGGCCCTCCAAGCTCGCGAGCGACTTTTCCGTCGTTTCGCGCTCGGCGGCATAGCCTGCGAGTACGCTCTTTTTCTCGGCGATCTCGTCGCCGAGGCGCGAGGTCGAACGCAGCAGCTCGCTCTGGCCGGAAAGGCTCTTTTCCGCCTGCGCGCGCAGCTCGCCCGCTTCCTTTTCCTGCGAAAGCGCGAGCGCTTCCTTTTCCTCCGCCACGCGCTTCACTTCGCCGCGGCGGCGCGCGATGGTCTCGCGCTCGGTATCCAAACTCTCGAGCCGCTCGCGCAGTGACGAGAGCAATAAGTCATAATGATTTTTATCGCCCTGCAATTTGAGCACGGCGTCCTCCGCCGCGCGCTGCTGGCCCTGTGCGACCTCCAGCTCGTAGCGCGCTTTGGCAAGCTCGCGCTTGGCGTCCTCGGCGGCCTTGGCGGCAAGGTCGAGCTTTTCGGCAAGGCTGCCGCGCCGCGCCGTCAGCTCGCGCAGCTCGCCTGCGCGGCTCAGAATGCCTGCGCTGCGAGAGATCGAGCCGCCCGTCATCGAGCCGCCGCGGTTCAACACCTGGCCGTCGAGCGTCACGATGCGGAACGCGTTCGAAAACCGGCGCGAGATCGTGATGCCGCAGTCAAGGTCATCGACCACAACCGTGCGGCCGAGCAGATTCTTGAAAATGCCGTCGTATTCGCGGTCGTATTCCACCAGCTCGCTCGCAAGGCCGACGTAGCCGTACTCGTTCTGCACGCGCGCATCGCGCAGTGCCTCGCCGCGGATCGACGAGAGCGGCAGGAACGTCGCGCGTCCGCCGTCGCGCTGCTTTAAGAGTTGGATGGCGCTCTTCGCGTCCTCCTCGCGCTCGACGACGATGTTCTGCAAGCCCGCGCCGAGCGCGATCTCGATCGCGACGGCGTATTTTTTGCCGACCTTCATCAAATTGGCGACCGGCCCGCGCACGCCGCGCAGCGCCTTGCGCTCCGACGCCTGCATGACCGTGCGCACCGCCTTGTTGAAGCCCTCGTACTCCTTTTCCATCTCGCTGAGTAATCGGATACGGGAGTCTAAGTTGTTCATCTCCATCGTGAGGGAAACGTGCTGCTCGCCCGTCTCCTTCTCTCGTTCGATTCTGCCCTGCATCTTCATCGTGTGGCCGGCGATGATGTTGCGGATGGCGTCGGCTTCCTCCTGCGCACTTTCGAGCGCGCGGCGGTTCTCCGCAGCGCTTTTGCGAGTTTCGGAAAGCTGGGTCTCCCCGCTCTCCTGCTCGGCGGCGATGGCGCTCTCGCGCTCGTCCATTTCAGAAAGCGTCGAGCGCAGGGCGGCAATTTCCGCGCGGCTGTCCGCCGCGGCGGACAGGGCGAGCGCTTCGCGAGCGCGCAGGGTCTCGGCCTCGCTCGCGGCCTCGCCCGCGTTTTTCGACAGCTCCTCCGCCTGCTTCAAAAGCTCGGAGAGCGCCGTTTCGACTTCGTTTTTGCTTCTCTCCAGCTCTTCGATACGCGCGCGCTGCTGCGCAATCTGCGCATCCATCGATCCCACGCGGTCAGACTGGCTTCTGAGTTCCTCCTCCACGCGCGCGATGTTCTCTTCGTTGTGCGCGATGCCCGTTTGCAGCACCGCGACGGCAGATTCCTGCTCTTTGACCTGCGCGTCGAGCTCGGAAAGCTGCGCGCGCTTTTCCTCCTGCGCGATGTCATTCTCGTGGATGCGCGCGGAGAACTGCTCGGACGCAGCGTACAGCGCCTCTAAGTCCGCGTTCGCCTTTTTGAGCTCCTCGCGCGCGAGCGACAGGTCGGTGTCGAGCTTGATGGCGTTCGTCTTGAGCGTTTCCAGATTTTCAAGCCACACGGAAATTTCCAAAAGGCGCAGTTCGTCGCGGTAGATAAGATACTGCTTCGCCGTCTCTGCCTGCGCACGCAGGGGTTCGACCTGCAATTCCAGCTCGGCGATCTTGTCGTTGATGCGCACTAAGTTTTCTTCCGTGCGCTCCAATTTACGTTCCGTCTCCTCCTTGCGGTAGCGGAAGCGTGAAATGCCCGCCGCCTCTTCAAAGATCTCGCGACGGTCGCCGCTCTTCTGCGAGAGTATTTCGTCGATGCGGCCCTGACCGATGATGGAATAGCCCTCGCGGCCCATGCCGGTGTCCATGAAGAGCTCATTTACGTCACGAAGTCGGACGGACTGCTTGTTGATGTAGTATTCCGATTCGCCGCTGCGGTAGTACCGGCGCGTGACGGCGACCTCGGTCTCCTCCATGCTGGGGAAGATGTGCTCGGTGTTGTCGAGCACGAGCGTCACCTGCGCAAAGCCCATCTGGTTGCGCGTTTCCGTGCCGCCGAAAATGACATCCTCCATCTTCACGCCGCGCAGCGACTTGCTCGACTGCTCGCCCATGACCCAGCGAATGGCGTCCGAAATATTCGATTTGCCGCTTCCATTCGGCCCGACGATGGCGGTGATGTCCTCACCGAAGTTGAGCACCGTCTTGTCCGGGAAGCTCTTGAACCCTTGGATCTCCAATGCCTTTAAGTACACGAGCGATATCCTCCTTGGAAAAAGGCGTCATCCCCCACGATAAGGGTATAATGACACATTTTGACTAATACTATATACCATTTTTCCGCCGTCTTTTCAAGTGGATTCGATGAACAAAGCGCAAAAAGACGCCCGAAGGCGTCTTTCCTTGTCTTCAAAAAAGCTGCCAAGGCAGCTTTTTTGAAAAGTCTTCGCTGCGCTTCGTGCCTTACCGCCCAAAGGGCGTCTGCGACATTGCACCGTCGCGGCATTACGATTCCCGCGCCCTTTCAGGCGCGCCAATCGTGCCGCTTCCTCGAAAACGGCTTGCTGTTTCCGTCACAGACGGCGCTTCACCGTTTTCCACTCCGCGCAAAGTGTTTTCTGCCAGAAGGTGAATTGCCCCGCAGCGGGCAAGAGAAGCCCCTCTGGAGGGCGCACATGTCGCGGCAGAAAACGGATTTGAATTGATTTCGTGCCGTGCGCGGCACAAAACTCTGCGAGGCTTTTTACTTCTTCTTTTCGTCAATGAGCACATACAGCGCGTCGAGCGCGTCGGAGAGGCTGCCGATGCGCTGGATGAGGCCGCAGGCCACTGCTTCTTCCCCGTAGAGCACGCTGCCGACGTCAGAGGCGAGGTCCTGTGTGTCCATCATCAGGCGCAGAAACTCGTCGCGCCCGATGCGTGAGTTTTTCGTCACAAAGCGCACAATGCGCTCCTGCAAGCGCTCAAAATACTGGTACGTCTGGGGCGCGGCGATGATCGTGCCGCTCGTGCGCACGGGATGGATGGTCATCGACGCCGACGGCGCGATCATCGTCACCATCGGCGCGACAGCAAGCGGCACGCCGATGGAGTGCCCCCCGCCGAGCACGAGCGAGACCGTCGGCTTTTTCATCCCTGAGATGAGCTCGGCGATGGCAAGCCCCGCCTCCACATCGCCGCCGACGGTGTTGAGCAGGAACAAAACGCCATCGATGTCGTCGATCTCCTCTAAATACGCCAGCAGCGGCAGCACATGCTCGTATTTCGTCGCCTTCTGCGTATTCGGCAGCTGCATGTGCCCCTCGATCTGTCCGGCGATCGTCAGGCAGTGGATGGCCGCGCGGCTATTTTTGATGACGACCGAGCCGAAGTCGATGACCGGCTGAATGGGCGGCAGCAGCGGCTCCTGCCCGTTTTTCTCCTCGTCCTGCGAGGGTTTCGTTTCGCTTCTCATCGCAAAGTCCTCCCGAAAGTCATTTCCGGTAGGATTTGCAGAAAGCGCGAAAAGCATACCCTTTGTGCCGTCGGAAATACGAGCCTCAAACCGGGAAGCACTTTAATATCCCCAAGTCATCAGTTTCCATTCCCCGCCATCGCTGCGAGCCAACCACCAGGACCATGTGTATTCCGTGTCCGGCACCCAAGCTCCGCCGCCCTCTTTCGGAGAGCGAAAACTGCTGTCGAACATGATGCATTGTGTAAAAGCCAGATCATTGTCATTTGCCTTTTCCAAATCATTCATCCACGAAAGGTTCTTTTCATCCGTGCAGACGTCATCTGACGAATATGAAATGCTATGTAATTCGCAGCCTTCCCACGAACCGATCATCTCTTCGATCACCTTTATCGCATCATCCATATCCTGTTCTGTGTAGACAGCCGAATCGCCATAATCGACCGTTATGTTTGACGTTTCCTTGCTGCCGCATCCAGCCAGCAGGGCAAAAAGCACTACGCAAATAACCGATAAGCTGTATTTTTTCATCTTATGGCCTCCATATCTCTCATTTTTCTATATTTTTATACTGCTTATTTTACCAGAAAGCATTGTCCGAATCCAGCGAAAAAGCGCGAGGGCGTTTTCCTCGGGCGCTTGCAGCTTTTTATTTGTACGTCAGCAAATCTTCCACGCTCTTGCGCTTCGGCGCGGCGGGCTCCTCATCGGGATAGCCAAGACCGATCACACAGCCGACCTTCTGATTCTCCGGCAGGTTCAAAAGTCTCGTGATCTTCTCTTCGTCGAAGTAGCCCGTGATGACCGTGCCGACGCCGCGCTCCCACGCGGCAAGGCAGAAGGTCTGCGCGGCGATGCCCGCGTCGAACATCTCAAAGCCCGCCTCCTTCGGCGTCGAGAATGAGCCGTCGCGCTCGTAGCCCGAGCGGCCGGTCACATAGGTAAGCACCATAACGGCGGGGCAGTTTTTGAGCGTCTTCTCGTTCAGCTTGAAATCAAGCACCATCTCCTCCGCCATTTTGTCGATCGTCGTGCGGTCCTCGACGAGCACATAGCGCGCGATCTGCGTATTTTTCCACGAGGGGGCGTAGGCCGCGTCCGCGACGATCTGCTCGATGACCTCGTGCGGAACGGGTTTTGGCTGGTACTTACGGATGCTTCTTCTGCTTCTGATGGCCTGTATCGTTTCCATATTCGTTTCTCCTTTGCTGACGGTCTGATAAAATGCCGATCCATGGCGTTTCTTTGGCGTTTATCATAACAGAAGCGTGCGCAAAAATCCAGTGGAAAAACAGCCGGTTCTGCCGATTCATCTTATTGCAGGCCCGTCAGCGGATTTTCCTGGCAAAATCCGTCGGTCAAACTATAGGACATGCCAAGCGTTCCAAACGGGAAATAGTGAACCGTATAATAGGCCCGTCCCGCTGAAAACTGCTCGATGGAAATGTAAATCGGCAGCAAAGGCACTTTCTTTGAGTAAACTCCCACCGACTGCGCACGGATCTCAGCGACATACTCCTCCGGCACCTCGCATCTGCGTGAAACAAAAGGATGGGAAGAAATGCAGGCCAATATCATACCGAACAGGGCTACGATCAGCAGTGCGATCATCGCTTTTTTGTGTTTCTTCATGTTCTGTCACACCCCTGTGCGTTCCTCTGCTTTCTGCCTCTTCTCCATACGATGATCGCATGGATGATGAGGGACGCGACCGATATCGCGACAATCAGAGAGTGGGATGTAAACGGCTTGCAGTACCATTCCATCGGGTCTAACCTCGACAGCTTTGCCGTCAAATAAGAAGAAATAAAGCTCAGTATATTTCCGATAAAAATGATCGGAACGTTGTCTGTTTTCAGCGCGCACCGGTACAAAATCACAAAGCTGACGATCATCACACCGTAATACACCATCGTCCCCGAAGTAATATCACCCTTCACAGAGAAAAATGCAAACGGTACGCAATACGCGGTGAGCAGCAGCGCTCTGATGAGCCACGATTTTTTCATAAAACCCTCCCATTTTTCTCTCAAAATCTCTCTTTCGTCATCATATCAGGTCTTTTGCGCAAAGTCTACCATAGAAAAAGCGCCCGAAGGTTTCCTTTCGGGCGCTCCTTATGTTCACTTTTCTTTTCCGTAGAAGAACAGCGCCACCGTTCCCGGGCCGACGTGGGCGCCGGTGACAGGCTCGTAGACCACGTTCAGGCATTCGCCGGTGAAGCCCTTGTTCCGCAGCAGCGCGATGAGCGCCTGCGCGCCCTCTTCATTGTCTGCGTGGGCGATGCCGAGCATCTCGCTCTTGTCGAGCGCGCGGCCGTCGTAATAATTCGCAAGCTCCTGATAGGCGCGCTTCATGCCGCGCACCTTGCCGCAGGAGACGATGTGCCCCGTCTCGTCACCGCACAAAATCGGCTTGATGCTCAGCACCGTGCCGATCAGTGCCGTCGCGCTCGAAATGCGGCCGCCGCGCTTTAAGTACGCAAGGTCGTCGACCGTGAAAAACTGGCACATGTGCGGTCTTCTCGAAAGGAGATGCGCTTTGATCTCATTGAGGCTCTTTCCCTCTTCGATCATGCGCGCGGCTTCGAGCACCTGCAACCCCTCGCCAAGGGAGGCGGCGTAGGTGTCGATCGTGACGATCTTCCGCGCGGGGTATTTTTCCGTCAGCTCGCCCGCGGCGATGACCGCGGCCTGCGCCGTGCCGCTGATGCCGCCGGACATGCCGACGTAGAGCACATCGTCGCCCTGCGAGAGCGCACGTTCAAAGTAGTTCGCCATCAGGTCGGGATTGACCATCGACGTTTTGACGACCGCGCCGCGGCGCATCGCGCCGTAGAACGCCGCGCCGTCGAAATCCACATCATCGGGATAGTCCGTCTCCTTTCCATCCACCGTGTAGGAAAACGGCACGACGGTGATGTGGTGTTGTTTCGTCAGCGCGACCGGCAGGTTCGCGGACGTATCGGTGAATAACTGGAGCATGACTCTCTTCCCTTCCTGATCCTTTGGCATTCTGACAGCTTATCACGCCACGCTCGCTTATGCAAGCAAAACCGCAGGAAACTTTACAATTTGTTCAACATTGTATGACTTTTTGGCAGAAAACGCCCTCCCACGGCACGTGGGAGAGCGCTTCTCGGAATCTCAGAATATTTTCTTACGCCTGCTCAAAGATGGCCTTCATGCACTTGTAGGTCATGTAGCAGTCGAGCTTGGCGACCGTTTCATACGGTGCGTGCATCGAGAGCACGGGCACACCCGCGTCGAGCGTGTCGATGTTGCGCTGGGCCATGAACTTGGCGACCGTACCGCCGCCGCCTGCGTCGGTCTTGCCCATCTCGGCCATCTGCCAGAAGACGCCGTTGTCGTTCATCAGCTTGCGTACCTTGCCAACGACCTCAGCGCTTGCGTCGCTCGCGCCGCCCTTGCCGCCGGAGCCGGTATACTTGCACAGCGCCACGCCGTAATTGACGAAGGCGGAGTTGCGCTTGTCGTACACGTCGGCAAAGTTCGGGTCATAGGCCGCCGTCACATCTGCGCTCAGGCAGAAGGAGTTGGCAAAGCAGTCAGAAAGCGCTACGCCCTGCGTGCGGCACATGTCGCCCATGAACCACTCAAACGCCTGAGACAGCATACCGGACACGCCCTCGGAGCCGATCTCCTCCTTGTCCGCGAAGATGCAGACCGCGGTCTTCTTCGGGGACACAGCGTCAAAAATACCTGCAAGCTCTGCATACGCGCAGACGCGGTCGTCGTGACCGTAGGACGCGATGAAGCTGCGGTCAAAGCCGATGTCGCGCGCCTTGCCGGCGGGGACGACTTCGAGCTCGGCGGAGATGAAGTCCTCCTCCGTAATGCCGTACTGCGCGTTCAAATACTGGAGAACGCCGAGCTTGAAACGGTCGGAGCAGTCCTTATCTTCAAACGGCTTTCCGCCGAGCAGCACATTCAAGCTCTCGCTCGGGATGGCCTCATTGAGCGGCTTTTTGCCCTGCTCGCGGCCAAGGTGCGGTAAAAGGTCGTTGATGATGAACTGGGGATCGTCCTCCTTGCCGCCGATGTGGACGTCGACCTTCGAACCGTCGCGCAGCACGACGACGCCGTGCAGCTCGAGGGGGATCGTCACCCACTGGTACTTGCGGATGCCGCCGTAGTGGTGGGTCTTGAAGTAGGCCATCTCGGCCTCCTCGTAAAGCGGGCGGGGCTTTAAGTCGAGGCGCGGGGAGTCGGTGTGCGCCGCGCCGATGTTCGCGCCGTGGCTCAAGTCCTCGCTGCCGATGACAGCGAGCATGATGCCCTTGCCGCGGTTATTGAAGTAGACCTTGTCGCCGGCGCTCAGCTTCATACCCGCTTCGTAGGCCTTGAAGCCCTTCTTTTCCGCCAGCTCGATGCAGTACTCCACGCAAAGGCGCTCGGTCTTGCCGTTGTTGAGGAACTTCTTGTAGTCCTCGCAATAGGCCTCCATCGCTTTTTCATCCTCTGCGCTCAGGCGGTCATAGCCATTCTTGGGGGCGTAGAGCAGTTTTTCAGCGAGATTGTTCTTTTCACTCATCTCTCAGTTTCCTCCTTCAAATTGTTGATGATCGTGTTGATATAGACCTCTGCCGCGTGTTCCGCCTTTTCAGCGGTCGGCAGATCGTTCACAAATTCATAATCGCACTGCGCGCGGAAATAGTCCGCGTCCTTCTGTGCCGCGATGCGCGACCTTGCATACTCCTCGGTGATGCTGTCGCGCGCCATGATGCGCTTGACCCGCACCTCTTCAGGCGCCGTTACGGCGACGGTCGCGTCGCAGATCGCGCCAAGGCCGCTCTCGATGAGCTTGATAGCATCGAGGCCGATGATCTCCGCGTTCGTCGCCGCCATTTTCTGCGCCAGCGCGCGCGGGATGTGCTCGTGCACGATGGCGTCGAGCTCGGCGAGCTTTTTTCTGTCCTTGAAGACGATCAGGCCGATGGCGTGGATGTTCACGCTGCCGTCCTGCCGAAAAATGACATCGCCGAACGCCTCGCGCAGCGCGCGCAGCAGCGGCTCGTCATCTTTTAACATCTCGTGATAGACCGCGTCGCAGTCGAGCACGCATGCGCCCTTTCTTTCAAGCGCGCGCAGAAGGCTCGTCTTCCCTGCGCCCGTGCCGCCGGTGATGCCGATGACGATCTTGCCGTCGTCCGCGTCCTCCACATGGAAGCCCGCTGCCTTTTTGAGGCGGTTGCCGATGGCAAGGCCAAGGCCTTTACTGTCCGGACACTGTGCCCAGATCTCGCCCACATTCGTCTCGTCGAACGTCCGCAGCGCGTCGAAGACGTGCTGCGCCTGCGCGCGCTTATCGTCGCTCGCACCGAGGGGGTGGACGATGTGCCCGTCGAAGAGCCGCGCGAACTCGTCAAAGCAGATGATGCCGGACTTCTCGCCCGCGTGTGTGAGCAGATAGCGCGCGCTCGCCTTCGCCCCGCCGGTCACGACCGTGACGGGGGCCTTAGGCGCATAGTGGCGGTACTTCATGCCCGGGGCGCGCGGCTTTTCGCCGTCATTCATCTTCTGCGTCACGGCCTTGTCGACCGTCACCTCGCCCAGCGCATCGCGCAGGCTCTCGAGCGGCAGTCCGCCCGGGCGCAACAGCTGCGGCGGCGTGACCGTCAGGTCGATGATCGTCGACTCCACGCCCACCTGACAGGGGCCGCCGTCGACGATACCGTCGATCTTGCCCCACATGTCCTCGCGCACGTGCTCTGCCGTCGTGCAGCTCGGGCGGCCCGAGGTGTTCGCGCTCGGCGCGGCGACCGGCACGCCGGATGCTTCGATGATGGCGCGCGTGACCGCATGGTCGGGACATCTCATGCCGACGGTCTCGAGCCCACCGGTCGTGCGCAGCGGCACGCAGGGCTTTTTCTTTAAGATCATCGTCAGTGGGCCGGGCCAGAAGCGCTCGGCCAGCTTGTAGGCCGCGTCCGGCACATCCTCGCAGTAGCGCGTAAGCCAGCTTGCATCTGGAATGTGCAGGATGAGCGGGTTGTCCTGCGGGCGGCCCTTGGCCTCGAAAATGTGCAGCACGGCGGTCTCGTCCAGACCGTCCGCGCCGAGGCCGTAGACCGTCTCCGTCGGGATGGCCAGAAGCCCGCCGCGGCGCAGAATGTCCGCCGCCTGCGCGATGCTCTCTTTATCCTCCACCGTGCGGAGGGTAAACCATTTTGTCTCCAATGTTCTCTCTTCTTTCTTAAGCCTCGGTGCTCTCGCGCAGCTTTTCGGCCTGCTCCTGCATCGTGAGCGCGTCGATGATGGGGTCTAAATCGCCGTTCATCACGGCGTCGATGTTGAAATTCTTGTTCTCGCCCGTCAGGCGGTGGTCAGTCACGCGGTTTTGCGGGAAGTTATAGGTGCGGATACGCTCGTTGCGCATGCCGCTGCCGACCTGCGCGCGGCGCTCGCTCGTGATCGCACCCTCCACGCGCTCGCGCTCAGCCTCGTAGAGCTTGCTCGCGAGCATCGCCATACACTTGGCGCGGTTCTGGAGCTGGGAGCGCTCCTCCTGACACGAAACGACGATGCCCGTCGGCTTGTGGATGAGGCGCACGGCAGAGCTCGTCTTGTTGACGTGCTGGCCGCCTGCGCCGGAAGCGCGGTAGACCTGCATCTCAATGTCTTCGGGCCGGAGGTCGACGTCGACCTCCTCCATCTCCGGCAGCACGGCGACCGTCGCGGTCGAGGTGTGCACGCGCCCGCCGGACTCCGTCTCCGGCACGCGCTGGACGCGGTGGACGCCGGATTCAAACTTGAATCTCGAATACGCCCCATCGCCGCTGACGATAAAGTCAGCTTCCTTAACACCGCCCAACTCCGTATCGTTGTAGTTGAGCAGCTCCACGCGGTACCCCCGCTTTTCCGCGTACATCGCATACATGCGGTAGAGGTCGGCGGCAAAAAGCGCGCTCTCCTCCCCGCCCACGCCGCCGCGGATCTCGACGATGACGTTTTTGTCGTCGTTCGGGTCGCGCGGCAGGAGCAGCACGCGCAGCTCGTCAAAAAGGCGCTCTTTTTCCGCCTTGGCAGTGTTCAATTCCTCCTGCGCCATGTCCTTGAGCTCGGGATCGGATACAAGCTCCAGCGCCTGCACGATGTCGTTCTCGCACTTCTGGTACGCGCGGTAGGTCTCCACCACGGCGGAAAGCTCCTTCTGCTCGCGCGTGAGCGCGCGCAGCTTCTTTGGGTCAGCGTAAATTTCCGGCACTTCGAGCAGCTCGCCGATCTCGTCATAGCGGCGCGCGAGCTGTTTGAGCTTTTCCCACATCAGGCCTTGTCCTCCGCAATGAAGTCAGAGCAGGCCTTGACGAACTGGTCTCGCCAGAAGTGGTAGCCCGCGGAATCAGGGCAGAGCGAGACCTCCGCCACGTGCGGCGTCTGCAAATAAAGGTCCATCTGGCGGAAGACGTCCTTATAGTCCTGCTCGCTCTTGTGCGTGATGAGATACGCCGCGTTCTGGATCTCATAGCCGCGGCGCTTCAAAAAGCCGCGAATCACGCTCGAACAGCGGCCCGCCCACACGGGCGTGCCGAGGATGACGAGCTTGTAGTCCGACAGCGGCTTCTGGCATTTCGGGCGCGAAACCGCACTCGTGCGCTTGTGCATCGCGTCAAAGCAGCAGCGAAGGTAGCCCATCGTGCCGCTGCGCTCGACCTTGTCGCGAATTTCAAGACATTCGCAGTCCAGCGCCTCGGCGACTTCCTCCATGGCTTTTTTCGTGTTTCCCGTGCGGGAATAGTAAAGGCATAAAATGTTATCGTTCATACTCAGTTTCCTCTCAGCAGGAGCCAACCGGTGGCAAAGGCCTCCCGCACATAGTAGTTGAGCTGTAAGGCATCGTAATAGGCGCTGCGCGGCAGCGTCGCCGCCACGCCGCAGGCCGCATCTGTTCCGGCGATGCGCCCCGCCCTAAAAATATGGTAGTCGTTCGTGACAAAGGCGAACATGTCGCCCGCATCAAGCCCCAGCTCCGCCATGATCTCTTCGCTGTAAGCAAAGTTCTCCTGCGTACTGGTCGATCGGTCCTCGCGGTAGATGCGGCTCTCGTCCACGCCGTGGGCGATGAGCCAGTCGGCCATGCAGTCGGCCTCGGAGATATCCTCCCCCGGCCCCTGACCGCCTGAGCAGATGATGGGGATGTCCGGCTTGTCCGCGATGAAGTCAAGCGCCGCCTGCAGCCGCGACGAGAGCATCAGCGACGGCGTCGTGCCGTTCACGCCCGCGCCCAAAATAACCACGCACTGCGCGTCTTCCGCGCGCCCGTCCGTGTGCGCGCCGCGAATAACGAGCGATTCAAGATACCCGAATGCGACAAGGCCTAGGCACACGAGCGCGAGCAGAACGCGTTTTCCCCACTTTGCCCACGCATGCTCTTTGTACTGCTCGAGCATCGCAAAGACGATCAAAAGCGCCGTCAGGCACCAGAACAGCAGTCCTGCAAAGCGCACACCCGGGACGGCCCGGCACGCCGCGCCGAGCACGGCACAGGCTGCTGCCGCCGTCCACAGTCTTTTCTGTCTCTTCATGGTATGTTCCTCATTCGCCCGCCTGCTCGGCGAGCGTTTCCCACTTTTCCATCAGCTCGCTGAGCTTCTGCTCGGCGGCTTCCTTCTCCTTATAAATTTCGCTGTAGCGCTCGTAGTCGCCGCCCGCCTCTTCGAGGCGCTGCTCGATCTCGGCGATGGCGGTCTCCTGCGCGGAAATTTCCTTTTCACAGATGGTGAGCTGCCGCCGCGCCTGCTGGGCAGAGCGGTTCGGCTTCGGTTTTTCTGTAACCGTCTTTTCCTTTACAGCCTTTGGCGTGTGGTCGATCTTGTTCTGCGCCTCCAGTGCCTTGACCTGCCGGTAGCGCGCAAAGCCCATCGGATAGTCGGTGATGACGCCGTTTTCAAGCTCCCACACACGCGTTGCAAAGCGGTTGATGAAATAGCGGTCGTGGCTCACGAACAGGAGCGTCCCGTCGTAGCTCTCCACCGCCTCTTCGATCCACTCGCGCGACGCGATATCGAGGTGGTTCGTCGGCTCGTCGAGGATCAGGAGATTCACTTCCTCATCCATCAGGATGCAGAGCTTGAGGCGCGAAAGCTCGCCGCCCGAGAGCACGCTGACGCTCTTAAAAACGTCCTCGCCCGTGAAGTGGAACGCGGCCAGGCGGTTGCGCGCGCTCTGCGGCGTGATGTTGCGCTTGGAGTAGAGCATCGTGTCGACCAAGTTTCGTTCCGGCACGTCGAATTCGACGATCTGCGGCAGGTACGCGATGCGCACCGACGGGCCGAACTTGATCTTGCCCTCGTCGGGATATTCCTCTTCCATCAGCATCTTGATGAGCGTCGACTTGCCCGTGCCGTTGTCGCCAATGAGCGCGATACGCTCGCCGCCGCGCACCTGCAAGTCCACGTCGTGGAACAGCACACGGTCGCCGAAGCTCTTTTTGAGCTTTTTGAGCGCGAACACCTCGTCGCCGTAGAACTCCTGCGACTTGAACTGCGCGCTCAGTGCCCGTTCCTTCGTCGGCTTGTCCGTCGTACGCATACGCTCGATGCGCTTTTCCATCGACAGCGCGCGGCGGTACGTCTTGTCCATGCCCTTGAAGGCAAACATGCGCAGCTGCTCGGCGCTCTTTTCAAGCTGGGCAATCTTGGCCTGCTCCTTTTCGTATTGGCGCATCTTTTCCAAATAGCGGCGCTCTTTTTCCACCGCGTAGAAGCTGTAGTTGCCGCTGTAAAACTCCGCCTTGCCGTCGAGCACCTCAATGACGCGCGTGATGGTGCGGTCTAAGAAGTAGCGGTCATGCGAGATGGCGACGACCGTACCCTTGAACGTCGAGAGATACTGCTCCAGCCATTCGATGGCGTGCAGGTCCAAATGGTTCGTCGGCTCGTCGAGAAGTAAAATATCCGTATCCTCCAAAATGAGGCGGCCGAGGTTCACGCGCGTCTTTTCGCCGCCCGAGAGCGTGTCAAACAGGCGCTCGCGCATCTCCGGCGGGATGGAAAGGCCGTTGGCAACCTTGTTGATGGGCGTCTCGGTGTCGTAGCCGCCGAGACCCTCGAACTTGGCCGAAAGCTCGCCGTAGCGGCGCAGCGTCTCTTCGCTCTCGTCGCCGCTTGCCATCTGCTGGGAGAGGGCGTTCATCTCGTCCTCCATCCTCTGCATGCGCGAAAACGCGCTCTTGAGCACATCCTCGACCGTGTAGCCCTCGGGATACACGGGGATCTGTGAGATGAGACCGAGCCTGCGGCCCGAGGCGATGCTCACCTCGCCCGCGTCGTAGTCGAGCTCGCCCGTCAGGATGCGGAAAAGCGTCGTCTTGCCCGCGCCGTTTTTGCCGAGAAGACCCACGCGCTCGCCCGTGTCGATCTGAAAGGTGATACCGTCCAGTATTTTCTTTTCGAGGTCAAAGGACTTGATGAGTCCCGTAACACTGATGTCGATCATGCTTTGGTCAGTTCCTCTACGATCTTCTCAAAGTGCATGGAGTGCGAGGCCTTGACGAGCATCGCCGTCTCCGCCGTGAACGCCGCCTTGACGGCGCCCATCGCCTCGTCCACGCTCCCGAACCACTGCGCAGAGGGGTTCCCTTCTGTAAAGTATTTTGCCCGTGCGCCGATTGCGATGACAGTGTCGATGCCGAGCTCTTTGGTGAGTTCTCCGATTTCCTTATGCGCACGCTCGGTGAGCTCTCCGAGCTCCGCCATATCGCCGATGACGGCGGCCTTTTTGCCGCCGCTCGCGCCCAATACGCGCAGCGACGCCGCCATCGACTGCGGACCCGCGTTGTAGCAGTCGTCGAGCAGGCGGCGGTTTTCAGAGAACGTGATGACGTGCATGCGTGAGCCCGCGGGCTCGTAGGCCGCAACGCCGCGCTCGATCTCCTCTTTGGTCTCGCCAAGGTACTCGCCGATGGCCGCGGCCATCGCCGCGGAGTAGACCATGTGCTTTCCCGGCACGGGGATGGAGAGCGCGTAACGCTCCTTTGCCGTCGTCACGACGCAGCGAATGCCGTCGATGCCAAGGTCTTCGACCTCGCTGACGCGGACATCGCAGTGCTCGGACAGGCCGCAGCGCAACGTTTTCTGCGGCAGAGAGACGGTGTTCAAAAGCTCGTCGTCGCCGTTTAAGACGGCGAGGCCGTCTTTTTTGAGGTTTTCAAAGATCTCGCACTTGGCCTTCAGAATGTTCTCGCGCGATCCGAGGTATTCAATGTGCATGTCGCCGACGTTCGTGATGACGGCGATATCGGGCTTCACCATCTCGCCAAGATACCGGATCTGCCCCGCGCGGTCCATGCCCGTCTCGATCACCGCCGCCTGATGCGCGCGGGAGAGGCCCAGCAACGTCTGCGGCGTGCCGATCTCGTTATTATAGTTGGCCGCGGTCTTGAGCGTATGGAACTTCACGCCCAGTACCGAGGCGATCATTTCCTTTGTTGTCGTCTTGCCGACGCTGCCCGTCACCTGCACAAAGGGGATTGAAAACTGCGCACGGTACCACGCGGCCAAGTCCTTGAGCGCAAGCAGCGTGTCAGGCACCTTGATGTAAAACTTTCCGGGCAGCAGCGTTTCCGGCACGCGGGCGCACAGACAGCCCTCCGCGCCCGCGGAAATCGCCTTTTCGATATAGTCATGCCCGTCGAAGCGCTCGCCGACGAGCGGCACGAAAACTTCGCCGCTCTTAACGGTGCGGCTGTCGGTGTTCACGCCGAGGATTTGCGCTGTCTCATCTCCCTGCAAGAGCTCACCGTGCACCGCCGCGAGCAGCTCCTTTACCGTGATGGCCTCCATTTACAGCCCTCTTTTCTGCTTCAGCGACTCTTCGACGATCTTCTCGCACAGTTCCTCGTAGCCGATGCCGACCGCCGCCGCCTCCTGCGGAAGAAGGCTCGTCTTTGTCATGCCGGGCAGCGTGTTGATCTCAAGGAAGTACGGCGTACCGTCCGGCGTGACGATGAAGTCCGCGCGGGAGTAGACGCTCAGGCCGATCAGGCGGTAGACCGTCTCGGTCGCGGTGCGCACGCGCATCTCCCAGTCCTCGGGGATGGGAGAGGGGCAGATCTCCTCCGCCGCGCCGGCCTGATACTTGTTCGCATAGTCATAAAAGCCCGTCTTCGGGATAATTTCGATGGAGGGCAGTGCCTTGCCCGCGATGATACCAACCTGGATCTCGCGGCCGGAGATGTACTGTTCGAGCACGACCTGCGCGCCGAACTGTAAGCACTCTTCAAGCGCTTTTTTGAGCTCCGCGCCCGTATGCGCGATGGAGACGCCGACAGACGAGCCGTTGGCGACCGGCTTGACGACGCAAGGGAGCTTCGTTTCCGACACAAGGCGCGCGATGTCGCCTTCCGTGTAGCGCACGGTGCGCCACTGCGGCGTGATGACATATTCCGACACAAGACGCTTCGTCAGGTCCTTATCCATCGCAATGGCGCTCGATAAGTAGCCCGCACCCGTGTACGGGATGCCGAGCAGGTCGAACGCCGCCTGCACGCGGCCATCCTCGCCGCAGGTGCCGTGCAGCGCCAGAAAGACGACGTCCGCCTTGGCGCACACATCGAGCACGCCGGGACCGAAAAGGCTCTTGCTCTGGTCCTTGCGGCTCGCGCGCACAGCGGCGAGGTCGGGCTCTGCCTCAGCGACGGAATAGTCGCCGCAGAAGCCGTCCGGTGCGTCGAAAACATCTTCGAGCTTACCGTCGTAGTCCTCAAAGCCCATGAACATATCCACCAGAATGGCCTGATGCCCGCGCGCTCTCAGCGCGCGGCAGATCTTGTTGCCGCTCGAGAGCGACACATTGCGCTCCATACTCAGGCCGCCTGCTAAAACAACGATACGCATACCGTTTTCCTCCTTATTTTTGAAAGGAACGTTGCCGTCCCCGTTTATCCATACTATACTAATTTATACTTTACCACAGCTTTTTCCCAAATACAAGTAAAAGAGAGCGGCGTGAAAACCGCTCTCTTTTGTTCGCTTTTCTCACTTTTTGCCCTTAGCCGAAAATGCCGGAGAGCAGTCCGCCCTTTCCCGCGCGTCCGTCCTTGAGCGTCATCGCCGCGCTGAGGATCTCTGCCGCCTGCGCACGTGTCACGCCCGAGCGCATCTCGTCAGTGGAAAACCGCCCACTCTCGATCACGCTGACGGACTGCAAATTCGCCACCGCCTGTGCGCACCAGGCGTTGTCCGCGTCCTGCACGTCGTAGTCCGAGAGGTCCACGTCCGTCACGCGAAGCAGCCGGTTCAGCACGACCGCGGCCTCATTGAGCGTAATGGCGTCATTCGCGCAAAAGGCAACGCCCTCCGCCGTGCTGACGCCGGACACAACGCCCGCATTCAGCGCGCTCACGGCGTAGCCCTTCGCCCAGGTCGGTATGCTCGCATCGTCGCAGAAGCCAGTCATCTGCACATCCTCCGCGCTCACGTCCATTGCCGCGAGCGCCATCGCGACAAATTCACCACGTGAGAGCGTGCGCTCGGGCTCAAAGAAATAGCTGTCCCCGATCTTCGCGCCCACAAACACACCGTGCTCGGCAAGATCGACCGCCGCCGTATGCGCACGGCTGCCGCCCATATCAGCGTAGCAGACGCCGCTATTTGCCTTTTCGATTGTGATGCTCACCGTCGCGGGCAGCGAGATGTTGCCGTAGGCGTCGATCGCCGTGTAGGTGAAGCTGTCCGTCCCCAGCTTGCCGCCCGGCGTGTAGACAAAGCCGAGGCCGTCCTCCGTCAGCGCGGCCATGCCCTTTTTCGGCTCCTGCGCGATGGCAAAGGTCACCTCGTCGCCCTCGTTGTCCACCGCGCGGAATTCGCCCTCATACGCGACGCCGCGGTAGACCTTGATCTCCATGTTCTCTGCCACCGGCGCGCCGTCGACAGCTTTCGCCTCCTCTTTTCCCTTGCCGAACAGCGCCGACGCACTCTGCATCGGCACGAGGGTAAGCAACAACAGCGCCATCACAAACGGCAGCGCGCGCCAGAATTCTTTTCGCTTTTCCATATTGAAATGCTCTCCTTCCAAATAAAACTTGCGGAGTTATTGTTTACCGCGCGGTGAAAAGTATGCAAAATTGCATTTCTACAGCGCAAAGCGCTGCTCCTTGTTCCCCGCGCCGCGCAGGGAGACGCGGACAAGGGGGCCATTCTCTTTCGCAAAAGAGAATGGCCCCCTTGAACCCCCAAGAGAAAGGTTCTGATCGGCAGTCTCAGGCTTGAATGGCCCTTGTGCCTCCGGAATGAGAATACCTGCGCGCGGCGTTGCCGCGTTTGGTGTTGCTATACGACTTGGCCTACTTCTACTACCCGCTGCCGCTCTGCTCATCTTGTTTTTGTGCAGCCTAATCACCTACTATCGGCAATACATATCGTCTTGGTAATGCGTACTGCGGCGAGCGAAGCAATGCCGCCTTGGCAGGCAATAGCAAGTTTGTGCAAATCCGAAGTAGACGGAGATTGCGTAAGGCTAACGACACGCAGGCAAAGCGACAGCGAAGATAGAAGAAAGTCAAATCGTTTAGATACATCATCAAGCAGGCACCTGATTGCGCAGCGCGTGCAGTTCTTCAAGCCGCAATCTGACAATACAAAGTCTTTCTCTTGGGGTTCCAAAGGGGATATTCTCTTTTGCGAAAGAGAATATCCCCTTTGACCCGTGCAGCGCCTTTGGCGCTGCTTTCTCGCGGCACACGTGCCGCGACTCACTTTGCACCTGAGCAAAACTGCACAGAGAATTTTTCAAAAACCTATTGACTTTTTCAAAGTCAGAAGTTATACTTGAACAGCCGCTTTGAATGGGCTTAAAGTTTCGGAAGGTTTCGAGACTTTTCGAACGCCCCCGACAGCGAGTCCGTAATTAAGGAAAGAGGTGCAAGTAATGCAAGCGATCATCGTTACCGGCGGTAAGCAGTATGTTGTGAACGAGGGCGACACCCTGTTCATTGAGAAGCTCCCCGTCGAGGCGGGCGACGCCGTTACCTTCGATCAGGTTTTGGCAATCGTTGACGGCGAAAACACCAAGTTCGGCACTCCCGTGGTGGAGGGCGCGAAGGTGGAGGCCACTGTCGTTAAGAACGGCAAGGGCAAGAAGGTCCGTGTCTACAAGTACAAGGCCAAGAAGGGCTATCACAAGCGTCAGGGTCATCGTCAGCCTTATACCAAGGTTGAGATCGGCAAGATCTCCGTCTAAGGCATGACCACTGTTACATTCCTCACTGAGGGGAAGCGCATCATCGGTTTTGATGCTAAGGGCCACAGCGGTTACAGCGAAGAGGGCAGCGATATCGTCTGCGCGGCAGTCACAAGTGCGGTCCGCCTTGTGGAAAGCACCGTGAACGATGTTTTAGGCCTCGCCGCTTCCGTCAAGGTCCATGAACGCTCCGGCGCTGTGGAATTCCGGCTCCCCGGCGGTCTGTCCGCCACGAACGAGAACACCTGTCAGGCTCTTTTAACGGGTTTGATGTTGCTCTTTTCCGAGCTGCACAGCGAATATCCGGACAATATCGAAGTCATGGAGGCGTAAGCCCCCTGTTCCGATCATCTTACAGAAAGGATGGCAAATCACCATGCTGAACATCGGTCTTCAGTTTTTCGCCCACAAGAAGGGCGGCGGCTCCACGAAGAACGGCCGCGACTCTAACGCCAAGCGCCTTGGCCCCAAGCGCGCTGACGGTCAGTTCGTTCTCGCCGGCAACATTCTTGTGCGCCAGCGCGGCACCCACATCCATCCGGGCGTCAACGTCGGTATCGGCTCTGACGATACTCTCTACGCCAAGGAGAGCGGCGTGCTCCGTTTCGAGCGTCTCGGCAAGGATCGTAAGCAGGCTTCTGTTTACCCCGCTGAGTAATTGCACAATGAAGAGCCTCGAGCGAATGCTCGGGGCTCTTTTCTTTATCTTTTCCGCAGGAGGTCACTTTTCATGCTCAAGGCAGTTTTGATGGATATCGACGACACGCTGCTCGACTTCGGCAAATGCGCCGAGCAGGCCATGCGCATCGGCTTTGCCGAATGGGGTCTCCCCTATGACGATTCCACTTACGCGACGTTCACGCGCATCAATGACGGCCTCTGGCTCATGATCGAGCGCGGCGAGCTCACAACGCAGCAGCTTTTTGAATTCCGCTGGAACCGCATCTTCGAGGCCCTCGGCATCCAGGCCGACGGCGCCGCGTTTGAAAAGCGGTTTTTGGACCTCCTCTACGAGACGGCCATCCCAGTCGACGGCGCGGACGAGATCTGCCGCTACCTCAAGGAAAAATATATCCTCTGCGCGGCGAGCAACGCCTTCCACGACCAGCAGCTCAACCGGCTTGAAATGGCGGGACTTCTCCCCTATTTTGACCATGTGTTCGTTTCAGAGTCACTCGGCTACCGCAAGCCCGAAAAGGCGTTTTTCGATGCCTGCCGCGCTTTTCTTCCCGATGTTGCCGCGGACGAGTGCATGATGATTGGCGACTCGCTGACCGCCGACATCACCGGCGGCAAAAACGCAGGCATGAAAACGATCTGGTACAACCACACGCACCGCCCCGTTCCGGAGCGCTGCGAGGCCGACCAGATCGTCGATTCGCTGCTCAAATTAAAGAACCTGCTGTAATTTAAGAGATCGCTTCCGCGCCGACGGTGTATTCCCAGCCGTTATCGCCGCGGGAGGCCGTACACTTCGTAAAGTAATACGCGCCGAGCGGCGAGCGCCACTTTTCAGCGCTAAAGCAGACAGACGCGCCGTTTTCCTGCGTCTCGTCCGGCGTGATGGTAAAGAGCAGCCCGTTCGTGAACGAATAGGCCGTGCTGCCGCCCTCCAGCTTTTCGCCCATGAGGTACCCCTCCTCGCGCAACTCGTCGAACGTCATCGTCAGGCCCTGCACGCCGTGCTTCTGCGCATAGATGTAGGCGACCGCCGCCTTTTCGCCCGCGGTCAGCCCGCCGGGTGCCTTGCTCAGATCGACGCTCACGACCTCCGCGCCGCCGTTGAGCCCATCGTCCTCGTTCCACAGGTCCTCAAGCACCTGCAAGTAGAGGCCGCAGAGGTCATACTGCGCATTCTCCTCACGCGAGAGCGACACGGCCACCACCTGTGAAAACTTCGCAGGATATGTCTCCTGCACGCCGCCGGTGTACCAGACCTCGGCGCTCATGCCGCTTTCGATCTCGGAAGCGGACACACTGCCGCCGTCTAAGTACAGCGTCACGCCTTCGAGCGGCAGGGCGTAGACCTCCGTCTCTCCCGCTAAAACGAGCGTACCGTTTTCACCGTCGCCCACGACGCGCAGCGTCATCGTGTCCGCGCCGGCGTACTGCGGCTCAGGATCGGGCGTGTCATTTCCGTCTTCGTTATCGCGCCCGCCCTTCGTGCAGGCCAAAAGCGCCGCCGTTACGGCGACGACCATCATCAATGCAAGCAGTCTTCTCAAGGTTTCCGCTTCCTTTCCCGTTGTGTCTTTTCCTTTGACGAAAGGGAGCACAAAAAAGTTCCCAACTTTTTTCGATTTTTTCTTTTTTGTGAAACATTCCGTTTTTCTTGACGAATCGCCAAAAAACGGATACACTAATTGTTCAGGAATAACAAGAATCCAAGGAGGTGCCAACATGGCAGCATCTTTTATTGATAAGGCGCGCATCTTCTGCCGCGCGGGCAAGGGCGGCAATGGCGCGGTGGCGTTCCACCGCGAAAAGTACGTCTCCGCGGGCGGCCCCGACGGCGGCGACGGCGGCAACGGCGGCAACATCGTCCTCGTTGTCGACGACAACATGTCCACGCTGATGGACTTTCGCTACAAGCGCAAATACGTCGCCGACAACGGCATGGACGGTCAGGGCGCGCGCAAGTTCGGCAAGCAGGGCAAGGATCTCACGATCCGCGTGCCGCGCGGCACCGTCGTGCGCGACGCGGAATCGAACGAGATCATCAAGGATATGTCCGACTCCGAGCCGTTCATCCTCTGCCGCGGCGGCAAGGGCGGCTGGGGCAACGCGCATTTCGCAACGCCGACGCGTCAGGCGCCCCGTTTTGCCAAATCGGGCCTTGAGGGCGAGGAGCACGATGTCGTGCTCGAGCTGAAGCTGCTGGCCGACGTCGGCCTCATCGGCTTCCCGAATGTCGGCAAGTCGACGCTTCTTTCCGTTGTGTCGAAGGCGCGCCCCAAGATTGCAAACTACCACTTCACCACGCTCTACCCCAACCTCGGCGTCGTGTACGTCGACGAGGGCGTTTCGTTCGTCATGGCCGACATCCCCGGCATCATCGAGGGCGCAGCCGAGGGCGCGGGCCTTGGTCACGACTTCCTGCGCCATATCGACCGCTGCCGCCTGCTCGTTCATGTCGTCGACGTGTCGGGCAGCGAGGGCCGCGACCCGGTCGAGGACTTTGACGCCATCAACGCAGAGCTCTCGCAGTATTCCCCTGACCTTGCCACCCGCCCGCAGATCGTCGTCGCGAACAAGACCGACATCATGGAGGACGAGAGCCTGCTCGAAAAGCTGCGCGCGCATGTCGAGCCGCTCGGCTATCCCCTCTTCGCCCTGTCCGCCGCGTCGCACACCGGCACGCGCGAGCTCGTGCTCAAGATCGCCGAAAAGCTCTCCACACTCCCGCCCGTCACGGTCTACGAGCCCGAGTACGTTCCCAAGCCCGTGAAGATCGACGCGAGCGAGCCGCTCAAGATCACCGTCGAGGACAACACCTACATTGTCGAGGGCAAGTGGCTTGAACGCCTTATGAGCAACATCAACTTCGGTGACTACGAGAGCCGGATGTTCTTTGATAAGATGCTGCGAGAAAACGGCGTTTTCCAGCAGCTTGAGGACCTTGGCATCAAGGACGGCGACATCGTCAGCATGTACGAGCTCGAATTCGAGTATCAGCACTAATTTCTTTCGGGAGATGATCTCATGTCCATCAGCCTGTGCGAGGACTGCGTTTATTACAGCTACGATGAAGAGTCCGACAGCTACTACTGTGACGAGCAACTCGATGAGGACGAGATGGCGTCGTTCCTGCGCGGCAAGCTGACCGCCTGTCCATTCTACCATCCGGGCCAAAGCGACTACTACCTCGCGGGAAAGCAATAAAAATCGCAAAAAGGGAGCACGCGCAAGCGTGCTCCCTTTTTTCTGTCAGTCTCGATCAAAATGTGATGCGCATCTGGTGCCAGACAACGCCGCCGTGCACGGACTTGTCTGTCACGCCCTCGTCGACAAAGCAGAACTTCGCGTAGTAGTCGACGAGCCGCTGTTTGCAGGTCAGGACTGCACCCTTTCTCCCCTGCTTTCTCGCATCCTCAACGGCACGGTGGAGCAGTTCGCCCGCGTAGCCGTTTTTCCGGTACTCCGGCAAGGTGTTCAGACCGAAGAGCATCTGCCACGCGCCATTTTCGTCGTGCATGGATGCTTTCGCGTACATTTCGTCGGTCAGGTCGGGCACGTCCGTCACAAAGCCGTCGAGAAACGCGATGAGCTTGTCGCCCTCGAACATCAGCCAGAAGTGGTCGCCGTAATATTTGATTCGCTCGGCGAATTCCTCTTTTGTCGCTGCCTCGGCCACGGGAAAGCACTCGGCTTCCACCGCCGCGACCGCGTCCAGATCGCTCATCGTTGCTGTTCTGATCTCCATGGTTCTGCCCTCTCTATTTAGTCCCACTTTTCACGGCTGAGCTCGCGCATGTAGCCAGCCGTAATGATACCGGTGGGCAGCGCAACGATGGCGATTCCCATGAACGACGACATCATGCTCACGATGCGGCCAATCTCGCTCGTCGGATAGATGTCGCCATAGCCGACGGTCGTCAGCGTGACGACTGCCCAGTAGATGGCGTCGAAAAACGTGTCAAAGCTGTCGGGCTCCACCTGGAACATGATGAGCGCCGACAGCGCGATATACCCGCCCGCCAGCACACACACCGCCGCGAGCGCTCGTTTCTCGCGCTTGATAACGTTCAAAATAAGTTCAAAGCTGTGCGAGTAGCGCAGGAATTTGAGCGCCTTGAGCGCTTTGTTGAGGCGGAAAAGCCTAAACAGCTTGAACCCCGACGACAGCATCGTCAGCGACGGCAGGATGGACAGCAGGTCTACAATACCGAAAAAGCTGAACGGATAGCGCAAAAACGCCCATTTCCCGCTCTTTTCGTACTTTAAGTCCGCCGTCCACCAGCGCAGCAGATAGTCCACGATGAACACCGTGACCGTCGCGCGGTCGAGCCATATAAACAGCGCATTCGTCTCCTTGAAGCACAGCGGCACAATACTCGCCGCGATGCACACGAGCATGAAGCGGTCGTAAATGAGACTGTCGCGGTCGTCCTTGTCCGCGACTTCGATGACCTCGTAGATTTTTCTTCGCAAACTCATGCCGTCACTCCCTTGCGCCGGGCAGAAAGCGCTGCTCGACCTCTTCCGCGCTCATCTGCCCGCCGGAGAGCTCCGTGAGCGCGGCAGAAAAGTCCGCCGTCCTCTGCACGGGCAGAAGAAACGTGAGCGTCACGGCAGCGCCGTAATCGCTCGACTCGATCCTGCCCTCGTGTCCCTCGATCAGCAGCTTTATGCGCTCGAACATCGGGTACGGGCATTCGAGCAGCAGCACGGAAAACGGCTGCATCCGCGCCTTGCCCGCTGCGTCAAGCGCGTCCTTCGCCGCCTTGGCATAGGCGCGCGTCAACCCGCCCGCACCGAGCAGAATCCCGCCGAAGTAGCGCGTCACGATGCACACGACGTTTTCGACGTTTTCGCGCTGGAAGACGTTCAGCATCGGCTGGCCCGCCGTGCCCTGCGGCTCGCCGTCGTCGCCGTAGCGAACGGTGCCGTCGTGCAGGACGAAGCACCAGCAATTGTGGCGCGCGTCGTAGTATTTCTTTTTCATCTCGTCGATGCGCGCGCGGGCCTCCGCCTCGCTCTCCACAAGGAAAACGTGGCTGATGAAGCGCGAGCGCTTTTCTTCAAACTCGCTCTCCGCGCTCTCGTATGGGACAAGGTACTCTGTCATGGTTTCAAGGTTCCTTTCAGCGGGTTTTCTCCCACTTTTCTTTCGTAAGGGCGTAAAAAAGCGTCGGCCGCAGCGCATCGTCCACAAGCGCCGGCCTTTCACAGGTCAGCTGATAAGAAAAGCCACACTTTTCGATCACGCGCTTTGACTTTTCATTGCCGGCATAGTGCGAACACCAGACCTGCTGTGCGCCTTTATCCTCAAAGCAGTACCTCAGCAGCTCTCGCACGGCTTCGGGGATAAGCCCCTGACCCCAGAACGGGCGGCCGATCCAATAACCGATTTCCGGCTCACTCCCGATTTCTGGCGCTTCCGTCGGAAACACGCCGATGGAGCCGACAGGCTCGTCTGGCCGTTCCTTCAAAATGACTGCAAACGTGTCCGGCTCCGAGAGGACGGTTCGGATGATCTCGCGGGAGTTCTCCACGCTCGTATGCGCCGGCCAGCCCGCGGCGGGGCCGACGAGCGGGTCGCTGGCGTAGCGATAGCAGCTCTCCGCGTCGCTCTCTTCCCATGGACGCAGGAGAAGGTGCTTCGTTTCGAGCGTCATTCCTCCCAGTCCTCCTTCGGCTCCTGATAGCCCTCGATATAGTCCTTGACCTGGCCGATGACGCGCGGCACACAGGTGGCGACAATGTCGATGGTCTCGCCATATTCGACGGATTCGACCTTCGCCTCGCGGTAGAGCATATCGAGAAGCCCGCCCTTGTCATAGGGCAGGTGGATCGTCACGCGGCGCGTGCCCTTGTCGAGGAGCTTGTCGATGCGCGCAAGCAGCTCATCCACGCCCTCGCCGGTCTTGGCGCTGATGTTGACGCTGTCCTCCCCGTGCGGGCGGATATCGCCGAAGTAGAGGTCGGACTTGTTGTAAACGCGCAGGCAGGGAATTTGCTGCGCGCCGAGCTCTTCGATGAGCTCGTCCACGATCTGCGCCTGCTCGAGCCAGTGCGGGTCGGAAATGTCGATGACGTGCAGCAGAAGGTCGGCGTATTCGAGTTCCTCGAGCGTTGCCTTGAAGGCCTCGACCAGCTGGTGCGGCAGCTTGCGGATAAAGCCGACCGTGTCGGAGATCACGACATCCAGCGTGTCGGACACCGTGAGAAGGCGCGTCGTCGTGTCCAGCGTGTCAAACAGGCGGTTATTCGCGGGAATGCCCGCGCCGGTCAGCGCGTTCAAAAGCGTCGACTTGCCCGCGTTCGTGTAGCCGACGATGGCGACGACGGGAATTTCATTCTTGCTGCGGCGGTCGCGCTGCGTGGCGCGCACGCGGCGCACCTCTTCAAGGTCCGCCTTCAGCTTGTCGATCTTTCTGTGGATGTGGCGGCGGTCGGTCTCAAGCTGCGTTTCGCCGGGGCCCTTCGAGCCGATGGGTCCCTTGCCCGACGTGCCCGACTGACGCTCCAGATGCGTCCACATACCGATCAGGCGCGGCAGCAGGTACTGATACTGCGCGAGCTCGACCTGAAGCCGGCCCTCTTTTGTCTTCGCCCGCTGGGCGAAGATATCGAGAATGAGGCCGCTGCGGTCGAGCACCTGCACGCCGAATTCTTCGCACAGAACGCGCATCTGCGAGGGCGAGAGGTCATTGTCGAAGATGACCATTGTCGCCTCCTGTGACTTTACCAGTTCGCGGATCTCGTCCACCTTGCCCTCGCCGATGAATGTGTGCGGGTTCGGCGACGGCAGCGTTTGTAAAACCACGCCGACGCTGACGCCGCCCGCCGTTTCGACGAGCGCACCGAGCTCTTCAAGGCTCTCCTCGTCGGCATTCTCTTTTCGATCGAGCCGCGGCGACGAAAGGCCGACTAAAATCGCCCTGTCGCGCGGCGCGTTGTTCTCTTTCAATTCTTCCATAGATTCTCCTTATCGCGCCGAAATCGGCGCTGTACATATCATTTTTATTATAGTGTATTTTCCGCCAAAAGAAAAGGCAAAAACGCTTTTCATTGACATTTCCGCCCCTTTCATGTGAAAATAGGGTGGACGCAACCTCAGGTTGACAAAAAGAAACGCCCGGTTGGTGGTGTTTTCTCCCGTTTTCCTGCTATGCTTTTCCTGCAAAGGCGCAGTGCACGGCGTCGAACGCAGCAACATTTCCCCAAGGAGGAACCTTTCATGGAACTATATGAAAAGCTCTACGAACTGCGCCGCGCGAGCGGCATGTCGCAGGAGGAGCTGGCGGAGAAGCTCGGTGTCTCGCGCCAAGCCGTCTCCAAATGGGAGAGCGGCGCCACGCAGCCGGAGCTTAGCAAGCTCATCGAACTCTCTAAGCTCTACTCCGTTTCCGTCGATGAGCTGCTCAGTCTGGAGCATGCCAAACCCGAGCAGGATGCCGCCGAATCGCCGGTTCAAAGCAACGCCGAAAAAGCTCCCGCGGAAAAGCTGAGCTTCCGCGATTTCTGCATACAGCACAAGAAGATCATCGGCGGTGCGGCCGTGGCGCTCGCCGCGCTCATCGCCGTCGGCGTGCATTACAACAACCGCATCAACACGCTCAGCACGCAAGTAAATGACCTTCGCAGCCAGCTCTACAACGTGCAGAACAACCTCTCGAACCAGATCGCGGGCATCAGCAATAATGTCTCGGACATCTTGGAGCGCGAGTCGAGCCTGATCTCGCAATACAGCTGCGAGGTCAAAAGCGTCAACCTCAAAAAGCAGGAGTGCACGCTTGCCTTTTCTCTTCTGCCGAAGACGATCAGTGAGAACACGATCGTCAACATCGGCGTGATCGACCATGGCAATTCCTCGCCGCTGGACAGCTATCGGCCGGCCTACTCTGCCGACCTTACGCAGGATGGCTTCGGGTATCTGCACGGTAGTGTAACCGTCCCTCTGAGCGACGAGCTCGGCGTTGGTGTCAACTTCAAGCACGACGGCGAGACACAGTCAGAGGATCTCGACACGATCTATGATCTCAAATCCCAGTATCAGCCGCAGCTCAAAAGCTTTCTCGCCCCCATCTCCTACGAGCGTCAGGCCGACAGCAAATGGCAGTACCAGTTCACGCCGGGCAATGCCGGCATCCCGCTCGGCACCATCTCGCTCGGTGCGCTGTCCGATGTGTCCATCCGCAGCGCGTGTCTTGAATACACGTGCGCCAATCAGCTGCTCAGGCGCGTGCCGCTCGAAGCATCGTACAGCGATGGCAGCGCCGTCACCTATGTCGGCGATGACAGCGCCGAAGCCGTGGGCGCATCCGTCATAGAGGGCGTGTCGTACTATGACCTCGCCTATCCCTCCAGCAGCGAATCGGAGGCTTTCACGCTCCCGCTCGGGGCAACGCCGCTCGTCTGCGAGCTTGTCGTCAACCTTGCGGACGACACAGTACTGCGCGTCCGCCTCTTCCAGGTGCGCGCCATTGCAGGCGGCGACAGCTACGAGGAGATAAACTACCTCGACCAAAGTCTCAGTGAGCCGCTCCCCTTCATCGTCGAATATCCCGACGGGCAAAACTGAGCGTTCCAAAAAAGCAGAAAAAAGCAGCTCTGCCGTAGCAGAGCTGCTTTTGTGATTGAATTAGTTCAGGCCGAACTTCTTGTTGAACTTGGCAACGCGGCCGCCGGTATCGACCAGCTTCTGCTTGCCAGTGAAGAAGGGGTGACACTTAGAGCACACTTCCACCTTGATATTCTGCTTGGTGGAACCTGTCTCAATCACATTACCGCAGGCGCAAGTAATAGTAGTCTGCTGATAATTGGGATGGATTCCTTCCTTCATTGCTCGTGTTCACCTCTTTCTGATCCAAATGTACTTTTCTAAAAAAGCCATATAGGATATTACCACGCTTTGTGTCAAATTGCAAGAGAAATTTTTGATCCTCTCCGTGCTTTTCTCTTCCTTAGCACTTTTCCCTAATTTCATCGTCAATTTTTTAACGCTCGCTATGCAATTTCTCTTTACTTCTGCCGTTTTCAGTCGTATAATGGCACTTACGCGCCTTGCGCACGGATGATTGGAAGTAAAGGAACATCAGAATTATGTCGAAAAAACATTTCCTGCGGGGACTGCGCGACGGCATCCCCATTGGGCTTGGTTATTTTGCTGTCAGCTTCGGCATCGGCATCAGCGCGCACAACGCGCACCTGAGCATTTTTCAGGGTTTTTTGCTGAGCTTTTTGAACAACGCCTCGTCGGGTGAATACGGCGGCATCACCATCATCGCCGCCGACTCCGGCCTCTGGGCCATGGCGCTGATGATGCTGGTCGTCAATGCGCGCTATCTTCTGATGAGCTGTGCGCTCAGCCAGCGTCTCTCGCCCGATACGCCGCTTCTCTGGCGGCTCCTCATCGCCTATGACCTGACGGATGAGATCTTCGGCCTCGCCATCGCGCAGCCTGGGTATCTTGAGGTGTGGTATTACTTCGGCACCATGTGCGCGGCCATGCCGGGCTGGAGCATCGGCACCGTGCTCGGCGTGCTGATGGGGAATCTCATGCCCGTCTGGGCCGTCAGCGGTTGCTCCGTGATGCTGTTCGGCATGTTTCTCGCCATCATCATCCCCGTCGGCAAGCAGAACCGCATCGTGCTCGGCTGCATCGGTGTGAGCTTTCTCTGCTCGCTTCTTGCAAGCGTTTTGCCGTTCACGCGCGAGCTGTCCGAGGGCATGCGCATCCTGGTCTTGACCATCGTGATCTCTGCTGCCGCCGCCATTCTGTTCCCGCACAAGGAGGATGATCTCGTCGCATGAAAACGTATTTATATCTTTTCGTCATGGCGGCCACGACCTATCTCATCCGCGTCCTGCCGCTCACGCTGATCCGCAAGCCGATCCAGAATCCCTTCCTGCGCTCGTTTCTCTTCTACGTGCCCTACGTCACGCTCGCGGTGATGACGTTCCCCGCCATCATGAACGCCACGCAGTCGCCTATCGCGGGCGCGGCGGCCATGGTCATCGGCATCGTCGCCGCCTGGTGCGGACTGGGACTTCTCCCCGTCTCGCTCGTCTGCTGCGCGACAGTGCTGATCTTAGAGCATTTTATCGTGTGAGCAAATCTTGTAAAACACCCTCCGCGGATTTCCCGCGGAGGGTGTTTTTATGTATTCACAGCACCTTTTCTTCGCCGACCGAGAAGAAATACAGCACCTTTTCCCTGACCTTTTTGCCCATCACGCGCATAAGGGCCATGGAGTATGTCTCGAGCTGAGGGCGGTAGTGCTCAGCTCGTTCTTCGATCTGTGTTCTTCCGATGCGGTCAGTCTTGAAGTCCACGACCACAAGCTCGCCGTTCTCTTCAAAAAAGCAGTCTACCACGCCCTGCAGCAGCACCGCGTCGTCGGCGTCCAGCGTGGCAAAGTCCCGCACCGGCCGCAGCAGCGAGAAGCGGTACTCGCGCCGCACTGTCTGCGCATTCTTGCGAATGCGCGCGGCAAGATCACTTCGCAAAAATCGGACGATCGCGCGCACATCGACGGCGCTTGCCTGCTCGTCGGTCAGCTTGCGCTGCGCTCTGAGCTTTTCGACCTGCTCACGCACGCTCTGCTCGCTTGCTTCGCAGAAAAAGTCAAGGTCCTGCATCACAAGGTGCAGCGCCGTGCCCCGCTCCGCACCCGTGAGCGTCGTTTCGCCCGCAAGGAATTTTGGTTTATATAGGCTGCGCAGCCGCGGTGGGAGCGTTGTATTTTCGGATATCTCCTCGTCCAGCGCGCGGCCCTTGAGCTGCGTGGCCGTCAGCTTGGCGGGAAAGACCGTCTGCCCCGCGTAGGGGTAGCGGTACGACAGCGCAGCAAAATCCACCGGCAGCTCATCCTTCGGCGGCGCGTCATCCACTGGCGCGTCATCGGGCCGCTGCTGCGGCGTCACAAAGCTCAAACCGTCGTGCACACGCACCGTCCACGGCGTTTCGTCAGCATAGAATCTCCCCTCGCCATTCTGCCCCGCAAGCTCGCGCAGGGGTGCCGCCTCGCTGCGCTGCAAAAGCGGCAGCATGATCCAGTCGCCCATGCACTTGCCGCTGTCCACAGCCTCGGGCAGCACAGGACAATCGCTCAGCGCCAGAAGGTCGGCGACGCGGCTTTTCGCGTTTGCCTGCGTGTGCACCATGACGAGCTTTTCCTTCGCGCGCGTCATCGCAACGTACAGCACACGCAGCTCCTCGGCCTTCGCCTCGCGCCGCAGCGTGCGCTCGAGCGCCTGCCGTGCGGCCGTCGGGTACTGGATGTGCCTTTGCGTGTCCACGCACACCGGCCCCAGCCCGAGCTGCGGGTGCACGAGCACCGAACTCAAAAAGTCCATATTGCTGAAGCGACGCGCGAGGTCCGAGAGGATCACGACCGGAAATTCGAGGCCCTTCGACTTGTGGATCGACATGATGCGAACGCCTGATGATGCGTGTGCGGTCTGCATCGAACCCGCCTCGCCTTCGGCAAGCTGCTCGCGCAGCGTGCGCACAAAGTCGAAAAGGCCCTGCCGCCCCGAGCGCGCGTAGTCCTCGCTGAGCTCCAAAAACGCGAGCAGATTTTCCTTGCGCTCCGCCCCACGGCGCATCGCGCCGAAGATGCCGAGCACATTGCACCGGCGGTAGATTTCGCTCAGCAGCTCGCGCACGCTCAGGTGCGCCGCGCTGTTGCGCAAAGCGTCCAGCGTATCGAGAAATTCTCTGCTGTGGATGTCCTCACTCAAAAGCAGCGCATCGTAGAAGTCACCCGTGCGCTGCCGCGCGCGGATCGCCGCGAGCTCATCGGGTGTAAAGCCGAAGAGCGGAGAGCGCAGCACGGCAATGAGCGGCACGTCCTGCCGCGGATTGTCGATGACCTGCAAGAGCGCGAACAGCACTGCGATCTCCATCGAGGCAAAAAAGTCCTCGCCCGCGTCAGCGGCGCAGTGGAGGCCGCGCGCCTCCAGCGCGCGGCGATAGTCCAAAAGGCGCGTGCTCGGCGAGCGCATCAATATGACGATGTCCTCCTCGCACACGGGCCGCAGCTCTTTTGTTTTGTCATCCTGTATAGGAAATTCACTTGTCAGCATATTACTGATATAGTCCGCGACGAACGCGGCCTCCGCCTCGCTCGCGCGCACGCGCTGCTCGCCCGTCTGCGTCGGCAGATCGAGCAGATGGAACTCCGCGCCGCACGCGCTCGATTCGACATAATTCGCGCCGAGGCGCAGCATTTCATCCGCGCCGTAGTCGAGCTCACCCATTTCCTCGGAAAGAATATTGCAGAAGATAAAATTCGTCGCGTCCAGCACTTCTTTGCGCGAACGGAAGTTGCGCGAGAGCAGCAGCTTCGCGCTGTCGTGCTCCTCTGCGTCCTCAAGCGGCGGCCAGGTGTTATAATGCTGCAAAAAAATACGCGGGTCGGCTAGGCGGAAGCGATAGATGCTCTGCTTGACATCGCCAACAGTGAAAAGGTTTTCTCCTTTACAAGAAATTGCGTCAAAAATGCGGTTCTGCACCTCGTTGGTGTCCTGATACTCGTCCACCATGATCTCGCGGTAGCGCGCGCTGACGATGCGCGCAAGCTCTGTCGGCGCGCCGTCCTCTCCGATGAGAAGGCGGATGGCCTCGTGCTCCTGATCGGAGAAGTCAGCAGAATTCCGCCGCCGTTTTTCCTCGTTGTACCGGCGGGAAAAGTCCGCCGTCAGGTCGATGAGCGCGAGCATTGCGCTCGCCATCGTGCGCAGGTCCTCCACCGCCTCGTCGGACGAGGCGGAAAAAATCTCGGCAAAGCCCTTGACGGTCTCCTTGCAGTTGTCCCACAGGCTTTTCATGCGCGCTTTCATCTCGCCGCCGTCGCTGTCCTTCACCGCGGCGAGGCGCGGAAACGCGATGGTCACGCCGCGCGCGGCGTCCCAGCCCTCTGCGGTCTTCCCCTCCAGCGCTTCAAGCTGGTAGGACGCGTCGAGGAACGCGGGCGCATACTTCTGGTTCAGCGCGTCATTCGCGCACATCTCCTGCGCCGCGCGCTGCAAAAGGTTTTTGCAGTGGCGCGCCTTGCGCCGCACCTCATTGAGCAGAATTTTTCCATAGGGCGTGTCCTCGATCTTATCCGGCACGGCGCGCCAAAATGCGCGCTGCGCCTCGAGCCATTTGTCCTCATACGGCTGCGCCTGCAGCTTTGCATGCAGCTCGAGCACTAAGTCCTCAAGCGCGCTGTCGTCGCGCCCCGCGCCGAGCGTGTCGGCCAGCAGTGTGCCTCCGGGCGTCAGACAGTCGTAAAAATCGTCCAGCGTGCGCGCGAGCACGCGCTCGCGCAGCACCTGCGCCTCGTTCTCGTCCAGCACGCGGAAATCGGGCCGCAGCGCGTGGCCGCGCGCGTCCTCGCCGAGCAGATGGCAGTTTTCGCGCAGAAGCGCGGTGCAGAACGCGTCCACCGTCTTGATGTCCGCACGGTAGACGCGCAGCATCTGCTGCCGCAGGTGGTAGTTGCCAGGGTCGCGCTCCATGCGCTCGGTGAGCGCCTTCGCGATCTTGCCGCGCAGCTCGCTCGCCGCGGCGCGCGTGTAGGTAATGATGAGGAAATCGTCGAGATTCGCGCCCTCGCGCTCTACGTAGGAAAAGAGCCTCTCGACGAGCACCTTCGTCTTGCCCGAGCCCGCCGCCGCGGAGACGAGCAGACTGCGCTCGCGGCTGTCCACCGCCGCTTGCTGTTCGTTTGTCAGCTTTTCAGCCATTTTCGTGCGCCCCCTCTCCGTTCACCTCGTCGATGTACTGCCAGAATTCGTCGTTTTTCGTCGCTTTGATGTATTCCATACGGTCACTGCCGCAGCCGTTTTCAAAGTGGCACGCGCTCGCGAACTCGCAGTATGTGCAGGCCGACTGCTGCGGCGTGCGCGCGTAGGGGTCGGCGTCGATGTTGCCCGCGAAGACCTCCTGCGTGATTTCATGTAAAATATGGTCGACGTATTTCGAGAGCTTTCCGAGCTGCTCGGCAGAAGCAAGGCTTCCCGTCACCGCGCCGTCCCTTTTCACCGCGATGGGCAGGTAGCACGGCGATTCGAGCGCGCTGTGCTCCATCGCCTGCAGGACCGCCGGGTCCTCGAGCACCATGCCGCTGCGGCGCAGCTCCTTTTTGAGTGCTTTTTCAATCTTTTCGGGCTCTGTGTCGCGCGCGCAGCGCAGCATCGGCTCGCGCGCGGGCGTATAGAGAACTCCCGCGGGAACGATCTCGTGTCCGCCGAAAAGCATCTGTCCCTCTTCTCTAAGCGTAAAGAGGTAGAGCAGCATTTGGAGCCCCAGCCCGTAGCGCAGCTCGGCGAGGTCGAAGCTCTTCTTGCCCGTCTTGTAGTCCACGACGCGCAAATATAGCTTGCCGTCGTGCAGCCAGCCGTCCACACGGTCGACCTTGCCGACAACGCGCGCCGTGCCGTTTTCCTCGCGGATCGTGATGGCGGGCAGCTGCCCGTCCGCACCAAATTCCAGCTCAAATGCCAGCGGCTCAAAGTCGGAGCTTTGCAGCTCCTCGCTCACCTCGTCCATGATGCGCTCGACCATCGCACACAGGCGGTTGAACAGATAACGGAAGCGCGCGCTTTTTTCGCACAAGTCCGGCAGCACGCGGTCGATGTATTCCTCGATCGACGCGCGCACGAGCGCGTGCAGCTTGTCCTTCGATAGCGTATGCAGTCCGCCGCACTCCTTCGCCTGCCGCAGCGTATGCTCCATCACATCGTGCACGAATGTGCCGATCTGCGGCGCGTCAAAGCCCGCGCCCGTGCGCTCCCTGGCTTTCAGGCCGTAGCGCATGAAATAGGCAAAGTGACATGAGCGCGCCATGTCCATGCGCGAGGTGGACAGTGTCACCGCGCCGCCGTAGAGCGCGTGCACCGCGTCGCGCGACAGATGCCCGCGCGTATAGCGCGAAGCGTCCCTCATCGCAGCAAGCGCACGCTCCGCGTCGCCCTGTCCTTCAAAATACTGCCACAGCGCGCCGCCGATATGCTCGCCCGCATACTCGAGCGCCGTCGACTTTGCTGACAGGCGATATTCCTTGTCAGCGCTCTCTGTTTCGACGCTGATCGACGGCAGCAGACGCGCGATGCGCCCAATGACGAACGATGGCCGCTTCTCCGCGCCCTTTCCGTCCGAAACGGGATAGGACACCGTCAGCTTTTCCGTCGGCTGGGCCAGCGCGGCGTAAAGATTCTGAATTTCCAGATGAAACTGCTCCATCCCGTGCGGCGCGAGGAAGATTTGCTGCCTCTCGAGCGCCTCGCGGTCCTCGTCGCGCAGCACGCCGCCGCGGTTCTCCGCCGCAGGCAGCACGCCGTCGTTCGCGCCGAGCAGGAACAGCGCGCGCACCGTGTGGCGGTCGTTTCGCGTCATTTCGCACAGGTTCACCGCGTCGAGCGTCACGGGGATCGTGCCCACGCTGTACTGCGTCAGCACAAGGCGCATCAGACTCGCAAACTCCTCGGCGTCGAGGATCGCGTCACCCAGGATTTCCACAAACTGGTCGAGCACGCTGCAAAGAATGCTCCACAGCTGCGCCGTTTCCTCGGCGCGCTGGGCCTCGCCCGCGGCGAAAAGCTGCTCGGTCTGCGTCTGCAAGACCTCCGGCAGTTTGATCTCCTCCAAATAGCCGTACAGCGCGCGCACCTTCTGCTCGGCCTCGCCGCTGCCGCCCACGCCTTTTTTTAGGCGCGCAAACGGCCCCTGCACGCGCTCGCGCAGTGCGTTGACCGTCTTGAGCCGCGCCCTTGCCTCGTCCGTCCATTCTTCGCCGTAGCCGTCGGGATGCGCCGACCAGGGCGTCTCGCGCGTCCACATCGCGCCGCGGATCTCCCACTTGAGCGCGTAATTTTCCAGAATGTCGCACTCCGCCATGCTGAGGCCGGCGAGGCCGGTCTTGAGACAGCGGAACACATCCTCATACTCAAAGCCTCCGCTCGCGGCGTCGAGCGCGCCGAGCAGCAGCGTCAGCACGGGACTTTTCAAAATATCGCTGCGGTGGGCATAATAAAGCGGAATACCGTAGCGGGCAAACACGTTTTCGATTGCGCCCGCGTAGGAGTCGAGATCGCGCGCCGTGACGGTGATCTCGCGATAGCGGTAGCCCTGCTCACGCACTAATTCCAAAATCTGCGACGCGACCCACTCGCACTCGCTGTACGCGCTGCCCGCCTCATAGAGCGCGACGGCGTCAGTCGGCTGGGTAAATTCGTCCGCCGCGCCGAAAAAGCAGCGCTCAATATGGTCGAGCGCGCCGCGCACCTCGCCCTGCGGAAGAATTTCCTCCTCGCATGCGACGCCGGCATCGCGTGCGAGCGCGTACAGCCGCTCGCGCACGCGCAGGCTCTCGGAAAAGAGCTCGCGGTCCTGCGTGTCGCCAAGGAGCGTGACGGTCACGCTCTTCGCGCGCCGCAGCAGGATACGCAGAATGCGCAGCTCACGCCCCGTAAAATACGAAAAACCGTCGAGGAAAATGTCTTTATTGCCAATATATCCCGACGCTTCGAGGTTTTCCTCCAGCTTTTCAAGCACATCGCGCGCGTCGTGCCCCGGTGCGTGGAGCTTGCTGAGGTAAATGCCGTAGATAAGAGAAAGGTCGCGCAGCTTGTCGCCGCTCTCGCCTTCGATCTGCGCTACGCTCTCGGATAGCTGCTCGGGCGATACGGCGTAGGCCTGCAATTCCTCCATCACGGCGAGCAGGCTCTCCAAAAATGCCGCGCGCTGCGACGGGCGCTTGTAGACCTTGAGCACCGGCGCAAGCTCCGTGAGCGTGCGCTGGAGCGTCAGGAGCTTTCCGCCCGAATCGAGCGTCACGTCCGCGCTGCCGCCGCAGATGCCCAGCACGCGCGAGGCAAGCAGCTTGAACGTCAAGGCCTCGGCATGGCGCGACGCGGTGTCGCCGCAAACACGGCACAGGTCCATCTCCGCCACATGCGAGGCGTGCTCCGGCACAAGCAGGATTTGCTGCGACGAGTCCCCCAGTGCGGCGATCCTTTGCAGCACGCGCTCGGATTTGCCCGTGCGCGCGCGTCCCATCAGTATGTGCAGCAAGCGTCCTTCCCCCTTTTTCTCTCTTAAAGTTATCAATATTTTATCCTAATTTTATCATAGTTTTCTTTTTCGGGCAACGCAGAAAACGCCGTACGCATATTTTCGCCCATCACGGGAAGACTACCGAAGACCAAACCATCTTTTTAAGGAGGGAACTTCATGGTCATCGACAAGATCGCGCTGACGCTTGCTATCATCGGCGCGCTCAACTGGGGCAGCGTGGGCCTTTTCGGCTTTGACTGCGTTGCCTTTCTCTTCGGCGGACAGATCGGCATGCTCAGCCGCGTGATCTACACGCTCGTCGGCCTTGCCGGCATCTGGTGCATCACGATGCTGTTCCGCGAGAAAGAGCCGATGGAAAGCGGCGGCCAGACGTAAAAAATAAAAGGAGAGGGGCTTGCCCTCTCCTTTTATTTTTGCGTTAAAAATTTTCTTTACCGCTCCCCAGTCGCTTCCGCACCTTCCAGCTCGCGCATTGAGCGGCGGAACTGGCGATAGAATGTGAAGCTCGTCAGCGCCACCGCGCCGAAGTCCGCCACGGGCTCGGCCAGGAACACCGCGAACGCCTTGTCCGCGAAAAAGTGCGGCAGAATATAGATGAGCGGGATGAGCAGAATGATCTTGCGCCACACGGCGAGGAAGAGCGACGTCTTCGCGTTGCCGAGCGCCACAAACGTCTGCTGGCAGGCGATCTGGATGCCGAAAATACCGCTGCACCCCATGTAGATGCGCACGGCCCACGCCGCGTATTCGACCAGCGCGGGGTCATTATTGAAAATCAGGATGAACGCGCGCGGGAAGAGCTCGACCAGAAGCCAGATGGCCATTGAATAAGTAAAGCACGCGCGCAGCAGGCAGAAATAGGCGTCGCGCACGCGCTGGGCGTTCTTTGCGCCGAAGTTGTAGCTCACGATGGGCTGTGCGCCCTGTGTCAAGCCCTGAAGCGGCATGTTCGAAAACTGCATGATGCTCGTCAGCACTGTCATCGTGCCGACGGCCATGTCGCCGCCGTAGCGCAGGAGAGATGAGTTGAAGCAGATGGCGATGAGGCTCTCCGTCGACTGCATCACAAACGGGGAAAGTCCCAGCGCGATACACGGCAGCACGATCTTCGCGTCCACGTGCAGGTTCTCGCGCTTTAAGTACCAGTGCGTCTTCTTTCCCGTGAGGAACGTCATCACCCACATGGCCGACACTGCCTGCGAGATCACCGTCGCCAGCGCCGCGCCGCGCACGCCGAGACCGAGCACGAAGATGAACAGCGGGTCGAGAGCCGTATTTAAAAGCGCGCCGATGAGCACCGTCTTCATGCTCACGGTGGCGAAGCCCTGTGCCGTGATGTAGGCGTTCATGCCAAGTGTCAGCTGGACAAAGATCGTGCCGAGGGCGTAGATTCGCATATAGTCGAGCGCGTAACCGATGGTGTTCTCGCTCGCGCCGAACATCAGTAAAAGCGGCTCGGCAAAGGACTCGAACAGCACCGTCAGCACCAGCGCCGTGATCACAAGCATCGTCAGACAGTTTCCCATGATGCGCTCGGATTTTTCGCTCTCGCCTGCGCCCTCGGCGATCGAGGCGCGCGGCGCGCCGCCGATGGCCATGAGCGACGCGAACGCCGAAATGACCATGATGATCGGCAGGCATACGCCAACGCCCGTCAGCGCGAGTTTTCCGACGGTCTCGGCGGGCTGCATGTGGCCGATGAACACGCGGTCGACCAGATTGTAGAGCATGTTGACGATCTGCGAGGTGATCGTCGGCACGGAGAGCGAAAAGAGCAGCTTTTTGATGTCCCCGTGTCCCAGATCTGCGCGCTTATCCAAAATCATCACCTGAATTTTTCGTATTTTTCCGCATAGTTTGTTAGAATATCATGCCGCGGGGCGTTCGTCAAGCAAGCGGGCCGCGAAGCGCTCTATCATGGCATTTCCATAAAGCGCTTTTGGACATTTTTTCACTTTCTCCATTGCTTTTTCCGCGTGGGCTATTGTATAATTTGTTTTACAATCGCACCAGCGGAGCACCCCGCGTTCCGCTTATCAAACAAATAACGGAGGAATCACCATGAACGAAAAGTTTTCCAAACTTGGCTTTTATCCTTCCGACATTCTGCTGCCCAAGAAGGATGTCGATATGAGCAAGTGGGCGGTCGTCGCGTGCGACCAGTTCACCTCTGAGCCCGAGTACTGGGAGCGCGTGGAGAAGACCGTCGGCGACGCGCCTTCCACCCTGCGCCTCATCCTGCCCGAGGCCAACCTGAAGGCCCCCAACGTCGACGAGTTCATCGCCGACATCAACGCCTCGATGAGCAAGTACCTCGAAGAGGGCATCTTTGAGACGCTCAAGGACTCCCTCATCTACATCGAGCGCGGCCAGAGCGACGGTAAGATCCGTCACGGCCTCATCGGTATGGTCGACCTCGACCAGTACGACTTCACCCCCGGCTCCGGCGCGCTGATCCGCGCGACTGAGGGCACCGTGCTCGACCGTATCCCCCCGCGCGCTCGCGTGCGCCGCAACGCCCCCATCGAGCTGCCCCACGTCATGCTGCTCATTGACGACCCCGAGAAGACCGTCATCGAGCCCCTGACCGCCGCGGCCGACAAGATGGAGAGCGTCTATGACTTCGACCTGATGGAAAACGGCGGCCACATCAAGGGCTACAAGCTCTCCGCTGCGCAGATCGACGCAGTCGCCGACGCGCTGACCGGCCTCACGACCGACGAGGCGATGAAGAGCAAGTACGGCGTCTCCGGCGTCGCGCCCCTGCTGTTCGCCGTCGGCGACGGCAACCACTCCCTCGCCACCGCCAAGGCCTGCTATGAAGAGCAGAAGAAGGGCAAGACTCCCGAGGAATACCTCGCGCTGCCCTCCCGCTACGCACTTGTCGAAGTCGTGAACAACCACGACGATGCGCTCCAGTTCGAGCCCATCCACCGCGTGCTCTTCGGCGTCGACCATGAGAAGTTCATGGAAGAGTTCAAGAAGTTCTACCCCAACGCCCACGAGGGCAAGGGCGATGGCCACGTCATCGAGGTCTGCTGGAACGGCCACGACGGTTCCGTCACCGTCCCCGACCCGAAGGTCCAGCTGGCCGTCGGCACGCTGCAGACCTTCATCGACGAGTACCTCAAGCAGTTCGGCGGTGAGGTCGACTACATCCACGGCGATGAGGTCACCCGCGAGCTCGGCTCCAAGGAGGGCAACATGGGCTTCCTGCTTCCCGCGATGGGCAAGGAGCAGCTCTTCAAGACCGTCATGGCCGACGGTGTTCTGCCGCGCAAGACCTTCTCCATGGGTCACGCGCAGGACAAGCGCTACTACGTCGAGGCACGCAAGATCCGCTAATCTAATGTAACCATTGCAGAAAAGCGCCGCCTTGCGGCGCTTTTCTCATCAGGAGGATTCCCTATGGATTTGAAAACAGCCAGGATATGGCAGGACGTATTGCTCTGGGGCGGCGCAGTGGTCTCCCTCGTCGGCGCGTGGGGCTTTCAAAACACTGTCGCCGCGCTCGTCGGCCTCATGATGATGGGCGCTTCTCTCATCGTCTGGTGGCGCTTTTACCGCTGCCCCTACTGTCACGAGCAGCTGGGCCGCGGCAATCCCAAGCGCTGCCCAAAATGCGGCGCGTGGATCGCCGACGAGCCGGAGCCCGAGGAGAAGAAAAAGATCCAGCACAAGAAAAAGAAGCACTGAGCGCACAAGGAGGCCGCGATGAACGACAAAAAGCCCCTGATGGACTATCGCAGGGTCCAAAAGCTCCAAACACCGCTGCTTCTTACCGGCGCGCTGCTCAGCGGCGTCGGCACAAGCGTCAGCGTACCGCTTGTTATTCTCGGTATCGCGATCATGCTCTTTGCCATCGTGATTGGGGTTCTTTACTACCGCTGTCCGCACTGCGGCAGACCGCTCGGACGCATAGGTGAAGGCGGTGCCTACTGCCCCCACTGCGGCAAGGCGCTCGATGCGCCGGTCGAGGAGCCCGTGCGCAGCATAACTGTCCCCGCCTATGCTAAGCTCAACCTGACGCTTGACATTCTTGGCAAGCGCGATGACGGCTACCACGAGATGCAGATGGTCATGCAGACCGTTTCGCTCCACGACGATGTGACCGTCACGCTCACAGACGGCAAAGGCATCACCTGCCGCGTCGACGGCGCGGCGCTTCCCTGCGATGAGCGCAACTTCGCTGTCAAGGCGGCGAGAGCCTTCTGCGAGGCGATGGACTACGGCGGCGGCATCGACGTCGCGCTTATAAAGCGCATTCCGTCCGAGGCCGGCATGGCCGGCGGCAGCGCAGATGCCGCGGCGGTGCTGCGCGCGCTGCGCGAGCTCGTCTCCCCCACCCTCACGGACGAGCGGCTCGAGCAGATCAGCGCAAGCGTCGGCAGTGATGTTCCCTTCTGCATCCGCGGCGGCACGCAGCTGGCCGAGGGCCGCGGCGAAAAGCTGACCGTCCTCAAGCCCGCACCGCGCTTCTTCGTCGCCGTCTGCAAGCCGGACTTCCCGATCTCCACACCCGCGCTCTTCGCGCGCGTAGACGGCGTGACGATCACCGACCGTCCTGATACGGACGCGATGCTCGCCGCCATCGAGCACGGCGACGCGGACACGCTGTGTGCAAACGTGCGCAACGTCTTTGAGCAGGCGCTCGACGGCGAGCAGCGTGAGCGCATTGAGACCATCAAGTGCGATCTTCTCGCCTACGGCGCGAAGACGTCGGCGATGACCGGCTCAGGCAGCGTGGTGTTCGGCCTCTTCTCTGACAAAGCGGCTTGCCGCAGAGCGTGCGAGGCACTGCAAGGCGAGTGCGTCAAAACTTTCTGCGCCGAATTTGTTTGAAAACTCAGAAAACCGTCCATACTCGAAGCAAATTCTTTGAGATGGGCGGTTTTTCGATGAAATGGACGAAATGGGAGCTTTCCCTTGCCGTTGGCCTCGCGGTCATGCTGCTTTTCTGCGCCGCGCGCGGCACTAATACCCTCCAGTGGTGGAGCGCAGCGTTCTCCCCGCTGTGCGACGGCATTCTGACGCAGAGCGCCGCAAGCGGTGATGTCGTAGTGAAGTCGAAGCTTGCAGAGCTGCTGGCTCTGCTGATGGGTGGAAAATGACATGCTCTGCCTGCCATTTGAGCGAGAAAAAGGGAGTCGGCACTTTTTTACGCCGGCTCCCCTTTTCATTATCCCTCGCACAGGATGTCGATCAGCTCATCCTTCTGCAAGCCCGCGAAGTAGCGCGAAACGTCCACATCGCCGAGTGCCTTTTCATAGCCCGCGCGGTCCGGCGTGCAGCCAACAAAGTGCGCCGCCAGCTCGTCCGGTTCCGAGGCGCTGAAGAAGTCGCCCTTGAATGTCAGGGCCGCGATCTTTCCGTGCTCCACGGTGATGTAGGCCTCGATCAGGCCGCAGCCGTCCACGCGGCGGCGGCGCAGCATCGTGCACGCCGGAGAGAAACCGTAGTTCCAATCCCATGTGGCGTAACGCTCCGCGCGCAGCTTTTCCACCGCCGCAAGGTCGTCCTGCGTCAGCGGGTAGGCCTCGCCCGGATTCTCCTTCAGGATGTTTTCCAGCAGGATGCGGCAGAATTCCGGCAGCGTGACCTTTTCCGGCAGATGCTCGGCAACGTTCGTCACGCGGCTGCGCACCGAGCGGATGCCCTTGGTCTGGATCTTTGTCGGGTCGACGCGCAGCGCCTCGCTGACGACAGAGAGGTCCGAATCGAACATGATCGTGCCGTGGTGCATCACGCGTCCCTGGCGGATGTACTGCGAGTTGCCGGAAAACTTCTTTCCGTCGATCGTGATGTCGTTGCGGCCGTTGACCTCCGCCTTCACGCCGAGCGTCGCCAGCGTGCGCACGACCGGTTCGCAGAAGAGCTTGAGGTCCAGCGCATTGCTCTCGCCGACATCTGTAATGAACGTGAAGTTCAGGTTACCCATGTCGTGATAGACCGCGCCGCCGCCGGAAAGTCTGCGCACCACGCGAATGCCGCGCTCGCGCACGGCCTCTTCATTGATCTCAGCGATCGTGTTCTGATACTTTCCGACAATGATCGCGTTATCATTCTGCCAGAGCATGAAATACATGCGGTCGCGCGGGAGGCAGTCGAACACGTACTGCTCCATCGCCAGATTGTAGCTCGGATCGGTCGTCATCAGGTCCAGATATGATAGCTTCATGGTCGTGGTCTCCTTCTATCAGGGTCGTTGATTTTCAAGCCTTTTTCAGGGCTGTTATCCTTGTCTTTTCAGCTGCGCGCTCAGCCGCCGCGCCATCAAGCGGTGTCCCTCCGGCGTCGGGTGCAGACCGTCAAGCAGCAGCTCCGAGCGGATCGATCCGTCTGGCGACAGAAAATCCGCGCAGAAGTCGATATACGGCACGCCAAACGCCGTGCAGTACCGCTTGAGCCATGCGCAGTACTCTTTCATCGTCCGCTCCGCCGCTTCAAAATCGACCGCGGCCGCCCACGCCCGCGGCGCATGCGGTGCATCCGCCGGAAGCGGGATACCAACCATCGGCAGCACGCCCACGGAAAAGAGCTGGTGGATCATCGCGCCCATATTTCCCCGCGCCGCAGCGTCGGAGCGGGAGTAGAACACATCGTTGCTCCCGCCCATCAGCAGCACATAGGGCCGGTCGGCGCCAAGGCCGCCCTCGCGCAGCTCCGCGAGCACCCCGCCCTGCATGCGCGCCAGCATGCCGCCGGTCGTGTCGCCGTTGATGCCCTCATTGACAAGCTCCCAGCCCGTCTCCTGTGCGCACAGCTGCGTCCACCGCTGAGACAGATGCACGCCGTATCCAAAGGTCAGGCTGTCACCGATGCAGATCAGTTTCATGATCTTTCCACCCGCATTTCTTTCGGATCGATGGTAAGCAAAAAAGCCTTGAAAGTTTACACTTTCAAGGCTTTTCCATGGTGGAGATAAGCGGGATCGAACCGCTGACCTCTTGACTGCCAGTCAAGCGCTCTCCCGGTTAGTGCGGTTACATACCCCCCTAAACCGGGTTAAAAGAGCGCTTCAATACGCGGGCAACCCCAAAACACACCCTGAATGTCTTTCATTATAGTCAAAGAAAGCCCGTATATCAAGGAAAATAATTTTTCTGCTTTGCGTCCCTCCACGGCATGATATAATTTTTATGTCCATGTTGGAAAGGAGGTGCGGGCATGGAAAAAGAATATATTGCCGGAGAGCCCCAACGATACGAAATTGGCGGTCGAGTTTTTATCGTTGAGCCACGGTACAGGAAAGACGGTGAAAGCATGGCAGACATCTTGCTAAAGCTGATGTTTGCCGACTTGGACGAAGAGATGCGAGCAGCAAATAAAACTACAACGGACTAAAATTGAAAGTATCAATCTGGCAGTCAGCAAGAGGTTTTTATTCTAACAAAAGCTCTCGTTGCCTAAATCTTTATAGGCAGCGGGAGCTTTTGGTGCAAATGACCTTAAAGCAAAACCCAACAAATCATTGCAAATGGTTTTAAAATCAGTTATTATACTTATATCTGTTGCCTACTCTTATAAGAAGGTGAGATATATGTCAATAACTGTTCAGCATCAAAAAGAAGCCCTTGGGCAAGCGTATGTAAGAGCTGTTATTGCCAAAGCAGGATTCAACTTCGGAAAGTCCGAACATGACTACGGGTATGATGGCACAATAAAAGAGGTTGTTAACCGCGGTGGTCGGTATGTAGAGAGTTGCTTCGGTATAAATTTTCAACTCAAAAGTTCTTGCGATGTTACTTTTGAAAACGGTCATGTGGTATATGATCTTGAAAGCAAAAACTACAACGATTTAGTTGAAGAAAGTTCCATGTTGCCTAATATTCTGATTTTGCTTGCGCTACCCACAGATAGCAACGACTGGCTTGAAGTTACAGCTGATCAGCTCATTATGAAAAGATGTGCATGGTGGTGCTCTTTAGAAGGGCAAGAACCTACTACCAATCAGACTACAAAAAGAATTTTTATCCCCGATGGGCAGATACTCTCCCCTGCTGCCTTGATTGGCCTTATGGAAAAGGTAAAGGGAGGTAAAAAGCTATGAACTCTTACTTATTGAGGAACCTTAGTGGAATAACCTCTGCATCGATTGAAAAGTATCTTTTGTTTACCGGCTGGGTTAGGGATGATACATTTAACTCTACAAGAATGTGGGTATTCAAGAGCAAGAGTGACCCCGAGTTTAAAATTGCCGTTCCTGCGAGTGAAAAAGCTACAGACTTTTATCCACAAGTTTATAACTTAATACAAACATTATCTGTTGTCGATGGAAAAACAGAGCAAGAAATTATAGACTCACTAAAGAGCGCATACACAGATCGTTTACAATTTCGAATTATTACAGAAGAAAGTCAAGGAGGCAAACTGCCACTTGACTATGCCGCGCGGTGCTTGGAGGGTTTGAAAGACCTTGTTCTTTACGCTGCTTGTGCAGAAGAAAATGCGAAGCCCATTTGTGCAAGAACCTACAATAGCGCTAAACGAGCTCTTGAAAAGTTCCAGTTTGGCCAAACACAGATTGGGAGTTTCATTATTAACATCGATGTACAGGTCGCAGATGAAGAAAACGAACAACTATACTTGATTGATGCAGGAGCTCCGCCAGATGAACCGCCTGAACATAAAATAATCAAACGCATTGGAACCGCTATTACTCAAGTTGATGGTGTTGCTAATCGACAAATCAAGATTGGTGATTTGATAGAGAATGCTTATAGGGACGGTATAACGGCGAATATGTGTGATGCTCTATCAAAACTCAAACCTGAAAATACTGAAGATGTTACAGTTGAAACATCCGTCTATTATGCAGAAGCGCTTACACAGACCGTTTCTCCACCGAAAGTTTTTACTTTGGATAATTCCCATTTCTTGTTCATCGATGAAATATCAAAGCGCTACAAGGATTGTACATTAGTCGAAGATGTAACTCTTAAAGGGACTATAAAAATGCTGTCCAAATCTCCATCCGCTGGTGGAGATGAAGAAGAAAATACTGTTCGCCTTTTGACAAAGATTGACGGTCAGATGCGCTCTATCTCACTTCATCTTCCGCCAGACAAGCACGCATTAGCGTGCAACGCTTATCGTGATGACAAAGAAGTGTGTATTAGCGGCACGATTGACAAAAGTGGAAAGTATTGGTTTTTTACAGAAGTAACTGAATTTACTGTAATATGATTTGATTAAACGCCACCCTAACAGGACAACGGGTGGCGTTTTCATATATAAAACCATGAAGGGAGGTCACTTCCGCCCGGTCAGTCTGCTGACTGGCCTTTTTTTATGCCATGAAAAGGAGGTTTGCAAATGGCAGATGATAAGAAAAATATTCCCGAGACAGCCCCGCCCGCCGAGGCTCCCGCTCCCACGGTAGAAAATGTAGCCGTGCCGGAGCCGCCTGCTCCTGATCTTGTGCTGACTGACGCGGAGGCGGTCATGCTGGAGCAGGAGGGGCACGCGGCGCTCTTTGAAATGGGCGATGCCGTACCTGATCCCGCTGACACTGTTACCCTCGCCGAGGTGGAGGAGCCTGCCGCTCCCGAAGCCCCCAAGGCTGAAAAGGAGCAGGCACAGCCGCCTGATCCCGGCAAGGACGCACCTGCCCCGGCACATTCCGGCAAGGTGGTGGATTTTGCCGCTGCCCGTGAGGAGGCAGCCAAGGAGGAGAAAAAGGCGATCAAGCAGAAGCCGCCCACGGAAAAGAACAAGGCCGCCAAGCCCGGCAGAGGCCGTCCGCCCAAGGATGGCAAGGCCGCTCCCGATAAGGCAAAGCCGCCCAAACCTCGGGACAAAAAGTCCCAAAGTAAGCCCGCCCCGGAGAAGCCTGCCGTGGATAAGGGCGGCGCTCCCGCCGGTGCGGAGGTCACGCCGGAGCCATCTGCGCCCCGTGACGCCACTCGACCGGTAAAAGAGGAGATCGTCTATCTCAACCTGTCTGACTTGCACCCGTTCAAAAATCATCCCTTTGGTGTCCGGGACGATGCGGAGATGCAGGGGCTTGTGGAGTCGGTCAAGGCGGCGGGCGTCAATCAGCCCGCGCTGGTGCATCCCCGTGAGGATGGCGGCTATGAGATCATCGCAGGCCACCGCCGCCAGCGGGCAAGCGAACTCGCCGGATTTGCGAATATGCCGTGTATCGTCCGCAA
>QWCE01000652.1_pt1 | contig 117495 bp, 86 predicted proteins | sample 1972531 | NCBI WGS metagenome assembly QWCE01 (sample SAMN09866716, study PRJNA288562) | Human gut metagenome isolate term4_stool, whole genome shotgun sequencing... | reverse complement strand
TCAGTTGGTCGCGATAGCGTGGGGCGGCGTGCTGCACAATCCACGCAGAGGGCTCGCGATGGTAGGGATATGTAGTGCGGAGTTGCTCAAAAAAAAGATAAGCAGAAGGAACTTACGTTTTAGATTTAGGCGAGGCGGAAGCCAAGCGTGCTCAGTTGGTCGCGGTAGCGTGGGGCGGCGTGCTGCACAATCCACGCAGAGGGCTCGCGATGGTAGGGATATGTGGTGCGGAGTTGCTCAAAGTGTGCCGCTTCGGAACGCAGTTTCTGCTCGGTTTGACTAATGGAAACCGTGGCGAGGAGGGTCTTCTCGAGGGTATAGTCGCCAAATTCGGAGGCATCGATATAGTTGTTTTCCGGAGCAGGCGGGGCGATTTCGTTCAGCAGATCTGTATGTAGCGCGTCAATTCCGAAGAAGTTGGCAACTGCCGCTACGGCACAGCGACTGCTGCGCGCCTTGCTTTCAGCGGAATAGCCGGCTATGTGCGGCGTTGCCGTATGAGCAAGCGCAAGAAGCTCCGCATTGATGTTCGGTTCGCCCTCCCAGCAATCTATCAGAAGATCGCCAACGGCTCCGGATTTTCGCGCTTCAATTAGCTCCTCGGTGCAAGCAACCGCTCCGCGCGAAGCGTTAACGAGTGCCGTTTCGGACGATAACTTTTGGATTAATTCGCGGTTAATCAGATGAAAAGTGGGATACAAGCCGTCACGCGTGAGGGGGACGTGAAAGGTGAGCAACGTGCAGTTTTGCGCAAGCGTATCCAATGAATTCAACGACAGTTTGCTATTTTTGCTTTCAAGCGGTGGGTCGCACAGGAGGGTTTTGCAGCCAATGATGCGCGCTTGCTGCGCCACAGCGCTACCCACGTGCCCTACCCCGACGATGCCGATACGCTCTTCCGTGAGTGGACGTTGCGCACTTACGGCTCGACGCGCCAATGCGGCAAAGAGCCATTGTGCCACGGCGGGAGCATTGCAACCGGCGGCATCCGCCACACAAATACCTTCGGCGCGGCAATAGTCACGGTCGATATGGTCGCTACCGGCAGTGGCTGTGGCGATAAAGCGCACCTTTGTTCCGGATAAAAGCTGTTCGTTGCAACGCGTTACGGTACGAATAATGAGTGCATCTGCACCAAAATCGCGAATCGCGTTGTGGGTTATTTGCGCCGCCGGAAGGGACAAAACGTCATAATAACGGGGTAAAACGGCATCCAAATAGGGGATGGCTTTATCAACAATAAGGCGAATCATAGGCAAAAAAAGGAGGCGCGTCCGCTCTTAAACGGACACGCCTCCCCAAACATTCTTCATTATGAAAAGAAAACTTACTTCTTTCTTATTCTTCACGTGTTCCCTCGGAGGCATCGTCGTGTGCATAAGCCACATCGTGACCGGTAGCCTTGCGTTCAGCTTCCAAGCGTTCGTAGTCTTCGCGCGGCATCACAGTCATCTTGCGCCAATCCGCCAATCCGGTACCGGCAGGGATAAGGTGCCCGCAGATTACATTTTCCTTCAAACCGAGCAGGTAGTCCGTGCGTCCGTTGATAGCCGCATCGGTCAATACCTTGGTAGTTTCTTGGAAAGAAGCGGCACTCATAAAGCCTTTGGAGCGAAGTGAGGCACGCGTAATTCCCTGCAAAACTTGTCGGCTGGTAGCAGGAATGGTATCGCGCACAGTCATCGTTTTGAGGTCACGACGGCTGAGAGAGCTGTTTTCATCGCGAACTTCGGGCGCAGTGAGTATACGTCCGGCACGATATTTATCGGAGTCACCGGCATCCAGAATGACTTGCTTGCCCCAGAGAGCATCGTTTTCTTCCTGAATATCGGTTTTATCGATAATATCCCCATCAAGGAACATCGTATCGCCCGGATCGAGGATCATTGCCTTACGCATCATTTGGCGCACAATTACTTCGAAGTGCTTATCGTTAATCTCAACGTTTTGCTTGCGGTAAACGGATTGAATTTCGTTAACGATGTACTCCTGAAGCGCGGTTGGCCCCATAATTGCGAGGATATCACTCGGTTTAACGGCACCTTCAGTTAAGGGCGTTCCGGCGCGTACCATATCTTTATCCTGAACCAATATATGGCTCTTGATAGGTATGGAGTATTTACGCACTTCGCCGAGGTTGGTAGTTACGGTAAGCACCTGCTGGTTGCGGGTGATTTTGCCGAACGTAACCTCACCATCCACTTCCGAAAGGATGGCAGGATTGGACGGATCGCGCGCTTCCACCAATTGCTGTACACGGGGCAGACCGCCCGTAATATCGCCCGCAGAGCTGAAGGTGCGCGGAATCTTGTACAATTCCTCGCCCGCTTCAATGGACATATCCTTGCTTTCGGGCATTACGGAGAGACGGCAGTTGACCGGTAGTGAGAAACTACGCAGTACTTCGCCTGCGTTATCCACAATCTTCAGCGTGGGGATAACCTTCTTGTCCTTACCTTCAATAACGTAGCAATCGCGATAACCGCTCGCCGCGTCGATATCAACCTTGTATGTTGCTCCTTCTTTGAGGTTTTCGTATACGATCTTACCGCTCACATCGGCAATAAGTACGGTATTGAAGGGGTCCCAGTCGACCAAAACGTCACCGGGTTTAACCTTGTCGCCCGGCTCAAAATAGAGGTGCGAACCGTAAGGTATATCGTATTGCTTGAGTAGCGTGCGTGTTTCCGGATCAACGATACGCATTTCAGCCGTACGACTGATCACGATCTTGCCCTTTACGTCGCCACTGCTCTTGGGTGGATTGAGCGTAGTTAGATAGGTAAACTCAAGTTCGCCTTCAAGCTTCGACTTGATGCTCTTATTAATCTTTTCGCTATCCGCTACACCACCGGCGTGGAACGTACGAAGCGTTAACTGCGTTCCCGGTTCCCCAATGGACTGAGCCGCAATAACGCCCACCACTTCGCCCTTTTCAACCAAGCGATTGGTAGCCAAGTTACGTCCGTAGCATTTAGCGCAAAGACCCCTCTTGGCATCGCAAGTGAGCGCGGAACGAATTTCAACCGACTTAATGGGTGAGTTTTCAATTTCCTCTGCTTGCTGCTCTCTGATTTCTTCGCCCGCCTTAACGATCACTTTGCCCGTAACCGGATGAATCACATCGTTAAGTGCTACGCGACCCACGATACGCTTATAGAGGGAAGCGATAACATTATCGTTGCTATCCACAATTTCAGTTGCTTCCAAGCCACGGAGCGTACCACAATCCTCTTCGGTAATGATAGAATCCTGCGATACGTCCACCAAACGACGCGTCAGGTATCCGGCATCCGCCGTTTTCAGAGCCGTATCGGTAAGCCCCTTACGCGCACCGTGCGTTGAAATAAAGTACTCCAGCACGCTAAGCCCTTCCAAGAAGTTGGATATAATGGGGTTTTCAATAACGGAACCGCCACCACTACCACTCTTTTGCGGCTTAGCCATCAAGCCACGCATACCGGCGAGCTGCCTAATCTGGTTCGTACTACCACGCGCTCCGGAATCCAGCATCATGTAGATACTGTTAAATCCTTGGTTATCGTTTTTGAATTCCTCCATTACGCGGTTGGTGAGCTTATCGGTGGTTTTAGTCCACAAATCGACAAGTTCGTTGTAACGCTTTTCGGCATTGATCTGCCCCATCTGGTTCGCCATAATGATTTCATCGGCTTCACCTTGGGCATCTCCAATAATGTCCTTTTTATCGGAAGGAACGATTACATCCTCAATATTGAACGAAAGTCCGCCCTTAAACGACATATAGTAACCTAAGCTCTTTACATCGTCCAGGAACTGTGCCGTGCGTGCTACGCCGCACACTTTGAGCACTAACTTAATTATCTTTTTGAGGGAGGATTTACTTACGAGTTGATTGATGTAGCCCACATCAGCAGGAACACGTTGATTAAACATCAAACGACCTACTGACGTTTCGGTCATTTCCTTGATATGCTCGCCTTTTTCATTAACCGTATCCACGTAAACCTTAATGGGCGCGTGCAAATCAACCTGACCACAATCGTAAGCGATAAAGGCTTCCTCAGCTCCATAGAAAGTGAGCCCTTCGCCCTTAGAACCGGTGCGCAGCTTGGTGATATAGTAAAGCCCCAGCACCATATCCTGAGAAGGTACGGTGATAGGTTCACCGCTGGCAGGATTGAGGATGTTATGCGAAGCGAGCATTAACAGCTGAGCTTCGGCAATAGCTTCGTTACTCAAAGGAAGGTGTACAGCCATTTGGTCACCGTCAAAGTCGGCATTGAATGCGGTACAACTTAGCGGCGAAAGCTGAATAGCCTTTCCTTCGATCAATTTGGGCTGATAGGACTGAATCCCCAAACGGTGAAGTGTTGGAGCACGGTTCAACATAACCGGATGCCCCTTAATTACGTTTTCAACGATTTCCCAAATGATGGGATCTCTTCTATCTACAATCCTTTTGGCACTCTTTTCCGTTTTAACGATACCGCGTTCAATAAGCTTACGCATAATGAACGGTTTGTAGAGTTCAGCCGCCATATCTTTAGGCAAACCGCACTCATTCATTTTCAGCTCCGGACCGACCACAATTACGGAACGAGCCGAATAGTCCACACGCTTACCAAGCAAGTTCTGACGGAAACGACCCTGTTTACCCTTAATGCTATCGGAAAGGCTCTTGAACGGACGACCGTTATCACTGGTGATGGCGCTGCTCTTGTTGGAGTTATCGAACAGAGCATCCACAGCTTCCTGAAGCATACGTTTTTCCTGACGTACGATTACATCCGGGCTTTCCTGCTCAAAGAAGCGTGCCAATCGGTTATTTCGGGTAATAACCTTGATATATAATTCGTTCAAATCGCTGGAAGCGAATCGTCCACCATCAAGTGGCATCAGCGGCCTCAAATCCGGAGGAATAACAGGGATAACCTGCATAATCATCCATTCCGGCTTATTGATGTCCTTAGAGGCGCGGAAGGCTTCCACAGTGGGCAGACGCTTGAGTGCTTCCTGCTTGCGTTGCTGCGACGTTTCCGTCTGCGCCTTATGCCTTAACTCATCGGAAAGAGCGTCAAGGTCAAGGTTGCGCAACATATCCAGTAGAGCTTCTCCGCCGCTCTTTGCGATAAATTTATTCGGATCGCTGTTATCCAGCTTTTGGTTTTCGGGTTGCTCACGATAAATGCGATCCATTATCATATCGTATTCCGGGTTGGAAATAATCTGATAATGGGTAACATATCCGGCTTCCTTTGCTTCATCGCTTTCGGGATCCATATCATCGGGACAGCTGAAAATACCCGGTTGGAGCACCACGTATGCCTGATAGTAGATAATGCTATTCAGCACCTTACTGCTCAAGCCCAGCAAATGCCCTATTTTATTAGGATTGGAACGCGAATACCAAACATGCACCACGGGTACATTCAGCTGAATGTGACCCATGCGCTCGCGACGCACCATTTTTTGCGTTACTTCAACACCGCAACGATCGCAAGTGATGCCTTTGTACTTATTTCCTTTGTACTTACCGCAATGGCACTCGTAATCCTTAACCGGTCCGAAAATACGTTCGCAGTACAAACCATCCCTTTCGGGCTTGTATGTACGATAGCTTACCGTTTCGTGACGAAGTACTTCTCCATGCGAGTTTTCTTTGATTTCTTCCGGAGAAGCCAAAGAAATACGAATAGAGGAGAAATTGCTCTTTATCTTATTATCCTTTCTGAAGGCCATATTCTTTTCCTTTTAGTCTGCTCGTACTCTACAACGTATTATTCTAATGTCAGACTCAATCCAAGTCCCTTCAATTCATTGAACAGCACATTCAGTGATTCCGGTATACCGGGTTCAGGCATGGGCGTTCCTTTAACGATAGATTCGTATACTTTACTTCTACCGCTCATATCGTCACTCTTAACCGTTAGCATTTCCTGTAGGATATGGGCAGCACCAAAGGCTTCCAACGCCCAAACTTCCATTTCCCCGAAACGCTGTCCGCCAAATTGAGCTTTACCCCCGAGAGGTTGCTGCGTGATGAGCGAATACGGCCCGATTGAACGTGCGTGCATTTTGTCGTCCACCATGTGTCCTAACTTAAGGAAGTAGGTAACCCCTACCGTAGCGGGCTGGTCAAACGGTTCACCCGTTCCACCATCGTACAACTGAGTACGTCCGTTCTTGGGTAGACCTGCCTTTTCGGTTTCTTTGGCTATATCTTCCAAAGAGGCTCCGTCAAAGATATGCGTAGCGTACTTTACGCCTTGCTTACGTCCGCTCCAAGCCAGAATGGCTTCAAACAGCTGACCGAGGTTCATTCGCGAAGGTACCCCCAGCGGGTTCAGGCAGATATCAACAGGCGTTCCGTCCGCCAAGAAAGGCATATCCTCCTGACGTACAATTTTGGATACAATCCCCTTGTTACCGTGACGACCTGCCATTTTGTCGCCCACTTGGATTTTGCGCTTCTTGGCGATGTATACTTTCGCCTTTTTCATGGTACCGGTGGGGAGCTCGTCACCGATCACTTCGTCTAACTGACGACGACGATAATCGGCTTCGGTTTCCTTCACTTTGCGCATATAGTTGGCTAACAACATGCCCACCATTTCGTTGGTTTCCGCATCGTTTGTCCAGTCCGAATTGGATACTTCCGTAAAGACAACGTGTTCCAGCGCTTTCTTGCTGAGCGGAGCGCCCTTCTTAACCAACTCTTCGCCGATATAGTTTACAATTCGGTTGGTTTCCTTCTTATTGACAAGTTTCAGAAGCTTTTCCAGGAAGATTTCGTCAATTTCCTTTTTCTTAGCTTCCAATTCGTCTTCAAAACGCTGCGTTAAGGCACGCTGTTCCTTACGGCTCAGCCCGCTATCCGCACGTGAGAAAAGCTTGGTATCGATTACCACACCATGTAGCGAAGGAGATGCCTTTAAGGATGCATCCTTTACATCGCCTGCTTTTTCTCCGAAAATAGCGCGTAGCAGCTTTTCTTCCGGAGTGGGGTCTGTTTCACCCTTGGGGGTGATTTTACCCACCAATATATCACCGGGAACCACGTGCGCCCCGATACGGATAATCCCATCGGCACCCAATTCCTTAGTAGCTTCTTCACTAACGTTAGGAATATCACCGGTAAGCTCTTCCATACCGCGCTTTGTTTCGCGCACTTCCAATTCGTACTCATCCACGTGTACCGAAGTAAAGATATCTTCGCGTACCATACGTTCGTTAAGTACGATAGCATCCTCGTAGTTATAGCCTTTCCACGGCATATAAGCAGCAAGAATATTACGTCCCAAAGCGAGTTCGCCATTTTGCGTTGCGTAGCCTTCGGTCAATATTTGTCCCTTGGTTACGCGCTGACCTTCCCGACAAATCGGCTTAAGGTCGATAGTGGTACTTTGGTTCGTCTTGCGGAACTTGGGCAGTTTGTACACTTTGATGGGAGGATCAAAGCTGACAAACAATTCCTTTTCCGATTTATCGTAGCGAACCTTAATCGTATCGGCATCGGCGTAGATCACTTCTCCGTCGCCTTCCGCTACGATTTGAGTACGAGAATCCCGTACTAATTTCGCTTCAATGCCGGTACCCACAATAGGAGCTTCCGGACGTAGTAGGGGCACTGCCTGACGCATCATGTTCGAACCCATCAAGGCGCGGTTTGCGTCGTCGTGTTCCAAGAAGGGGATCAACGAGGCCGCAATAGAAGCGATCTGTGACGGAGATACGTCCATTAAGTCAACCTGTGTGGGAGAGATAACGGGGAAATCGGCACCATAACGCGATTTAACCCTATCCAAAATAAACTCTCCTTTCTCATTCAGGGGAGCGTTACCTTGTGCCACATATTTATCCTCTTCCTCTTCGGCAGAGTAGTACTTCAAGCCCTTATCGGAAAAGTCCACCTTGCCATCCTTAACAGCACGGTAGGGAGTTTCGATAAAGCCCATATCGCTCACCTTCGCATAAACGCATAGTGAGGAAATCAACCCAATATTAGGTCCTTCAGGCGTTTCAATAGGACAGAGACGACCATAGTGTGTATAGTGTACGTCGCGCACTTCAAAGCCGGCGCGATCGCGAGTCAACCCACCCTTACCTAATGCCGAGATACGACGCTTGTGCGTAACTTCAGCCAATGGGTTGGTTTGATCCATAAACTGGGACAACTGGTCGGTTCCGAAAAAGCTATTCAATACGCCCGGTATCGTTTTGGAGTTCATCAACGCTTCCGGCGTGAACACTTCGCTATCGCGTACATTCATACGTTCACGAACCGTACGAGCCATACGCGACAGAGCAATACCGAATTGCGTGTACAGCTGTTCGCCCACCGTACGGATACGACGGTTGGACAAGTGGTCGATATCGTCAATATTGGTGCGCGATGCAACCAACTCGATGATGTATTTAATGATGCCGACTACGTCTTCCTGAGTTAATACTCTTTCCGAAGGATCGATCGTTAACCCAAGCTTTTTGTTGATCCGATATCTACCTACTTCTCCAAGGTCGTAACGTTTTTCGGAGAAGAATAGGTTGTTAAACGCTTCCTTAGCCGCATTATCGTCTGCCGGCTGGATACCGCGCTGCAGGTGGAAGATGTAGTTCCACGCGTCAATATCATTAATGGTATTATCGTTTTCAAGCGTAGAAAAGATAATATCAGCAGTAACCGACTTTTCGCCCTCCTTAGGTTGCTTTTTCAATAATACCGTATCGTAGCCCAGTTCGATGAGCTTGTCCGCAGTTTCCTCGGTAAGTTCTGAGTCACGTTCGAAAATAATCTCGCTACGAGGCATCTGGGTTACTTCACCGGTAGCCGCATCTGTTTGGATATCTTCCATATAGGTGCGGTAGATACGTTCCGCCAAATTACGTCCGTAATACGGTTTGAGCGCGGATTTGGATACCTTTACTTCTTCTGCAATATCGAACAGAGCAAGTATTTCTCTATCCGTTGCATAACCCATTGCTCGGAGAAGCATGGTAACCGGGATCTTCTTTTTGCGATCCAAATAAGCATACAGCACGTCACCGGGATCGGTAGAAAATTCAATCCACGAACCTCTAAAAGGAATAATACGTGCCGAATAGAGCTTGATCCCCGATGTGTGAAGCGAGGTGCTGAAGAATACACCCGGAGAACGATGGAACTGAGATACAACCACCCGTTCGGCACCATTAATTACAAAAGTACCGCTCTCCGTCATATAGGGGATGTTTCCTAAGAATACATCCTTACCAACGGTGGCAAAGTCCGTATGTTCGGGGTCGGTGCAATAGAGCTTTACCTTAGCTCTCAAGGGAACGCTATAGGTAAGCCCGCGTGCTATACACTCATCAATCGAGAATTTGGGAGGGTCAACGGAATAATCCACAAATTCAAGGACAAAGTTATTGCGTGTGTCCTTGATGGGGAAGTTTTCGTTGAAAACCTTAAACAATCCCTCCTTTTTGCGTTGCTCCGGTGGGGTTTCCAGTTGGAAGAACTCCTTGAACGACTTCAATTGAACTTCGAGGAAGTCTGGGTATTCGAGCGGATGTTGTATTCTCGAAAAGCTTATTCTATTGGTATCCGGGATTCTTTTCATTGTCTATTCGTAAATAAAGAGGAACAAGCAGGGGCGGGGTTGTTATCCGTTATGCTGTTTAGTCAGTGGGTAGTAGAGCCGCTCTTATGCAGCAAAGACCAAGAACTCCACCCCTCAATGGGTAGAGTTCTCGATCGTAAGTACCTGTTACACAGGCCACGGAAGTTTACTTCAATTCAACTTCAGCACCTGCTTCTTCAAGGGCTGCTTTGATAGCTTCGGCAGTAGCCTTATCCACACCTTCCTTCAAGTTCGTAGGAGCGGCATCAACCAAATCCTTAGCTTCCTTCAGACCAAGACCGCAATGTTCCTTTACAGCCTTTACTACCTGGAGCTTAGCAGCACCGAAGCTCTTAAGAACAACGTCAAACGAAGTCTTTTCTTCAGCCTGTTCGGCACCACCTGCAGCGGGACCGGCAGCTACAGCTACGGCAGCAGCAGCGGGTTCAATGCCATATTCTTCTTTCAGTACGTTCGCCAATTCGCTTACTTCCTTAACGGTGAGCGATACGAGTTGTTCTGCAATTGCTTTTATATCAGCCATATTATTGGTTTTCTACTATTCTTTATTATTTCTGTTCTCTCTCTTCAAGGGTTTTGAGCAATCCGTGGATCGTTTGCCCTGCGGACCCTATAGCCGACACAACGTTCTTAACAGGCGACTGTAACAACATGATAACTTCGGCAATAAGCTCTTCGCGGCTCTTGACAGCAATAAGCTGTTCCAAGTGTTCGCTGCCTATATAGAAGCCTTCCTGTACGTAAGCTGCCTTTAATTCGGGCTTTCCTAATTCCTTATGCTCCTTAACAAACTCTTTGATGATTTTTGCCGGTGCATTGGCATTTTCGGAAAGCATCATAGCGGTATTCCCTTTTAGAGAGCCGTACAACTCCGCAAAGTCAACGCCCTCTTTATCAGCGAGCGCCCGTCTGAGGAGCGTATTCTTTACCACTAATAGCTTCACCTCATTCTTATTGCAAATACGACGTAATGCCATCGTATTTTCTGCATCCAGTGATTCTACATCAACTAAGTAGAAATGAGGATATTGGTTTAAATAACCGGAGATTTTCTCTACGACGGCACCTTTCAATTCCTTTCTCATGTTTACTCGTTTGCTTAGAGGTCTACTGATTTAGGATCGATTTTGATTCCTTTGCTCATCGTACTCGAGAGATGAATACTCTTCAGGTAGGTACCCTTTGCCGAAGTCGGCTTTAAACGGATAATCGTATTAACGAACTCACGTGCATTATCTCTAATCTGTTCGGCTGAGAATGATATCTTGCCTATTGAGGTATGGATAATACCCGCTTTGTCTACCTTAAAGTCTATCTTACCGGCTTTAACTTCGCGAACGGCGTTCCCGATTTCATTGGTTACAGTACCACTCTTAGGATTAGGCATCAATCCACGCGGACCAAGCACACGTCCCAAAGCACCTACCTTACCCATTACACCGGGCATCGTGATGATTACATCTACATCCGTCCAGCCACCTTTAATCTTATCGATATACTCTTCCAACCCAACATAATCGGCTCCGGCTGCTTTAGCTTCTTCCTCTTTGTCGGGGGTGCATAATGCCAGTACGCGTACTTGCTTACCGGTTCCGTGCGGCAATGTAACCACACCACGAACCATCTGATTGGCCTTGCGCGGATCTACACCGAGGCGGATATCCATATCCACTGAGGCATCAAACTTGGTGAAGGTTATATCCTTAACCAATTGAGCTGCTTCATCCAACGTGTAGAACTTGCCGGGTTCTATTTTCCCTTCGACCGCCTTCTGTTTCTTTGTTAGTTTACTCATCGTTACTCAATCAAATTAAAAGAAGTGTCACTTTGTAGGGAATTCACCCTTTACTGCAATACCCATGCTGCGTGCAGTTCCGGCAACCATTTTCATGGCGCTTTCCACTGTAAAGCAGTTCAGGTCGGCCATTTTGTCTTCGGCTATCGCACGTACGTCGTCCCAAGTTAGCTCAGCTACCTTTTTACGGTTAGGCTCAGCCGAACCACCCTTTATCTTGGCTTTTTCAACTAATTGAACTGCCACGGGGGGAGTTTTTACGATGAAGTCGAAGGACTTGTCGGAATAATAGGTGATCACCACCGGGAGCACCTTTCCGGCCTTGTCTTGCGTTCTGGCATTAAATTGCTTGCAAAACTCCATTATGTTGATCCCTTTTGCACCTAAGGCAGGACCAACGGGTGGAGAGGGATTAGCCGCTCCGCCTTTGATTTGCAATTTGATCTGTCCAGCAATCTCTTTTGCCATTCTGTTCTTATTCTTACTATAGCTGCATCCCTTTGAGAGCAGCAAACTCACTATGTTCGGCAGAAAAGCACTCCGCTAAGGTTTTGCAATAATGCGGTAAATTTGGAAGCATACCGCTTTTATTTTCTTCCCTTACCGGCTGCCTATAGCCTATTTTCCAAAGCTACAAGCCGGTGCGTAACCACTCCTATTCCTTTTCTACCTGCGTATATGAAAGCTCTAATGGAGTCTTCCTTCCGAAGATCTTCACCATCACCTTGAGCTTCTTTTTATCCTGATAAACTTCTTCTATGGTTGCAGAGAAACCGGTAAACGGCCCATCCACCACCTTAACGCTTTCCCCTTCAAGGAAAGTAATATCGTAGGTTGCATCTTCATCCCTATCGTCCTGCTTACGCATCATCCGTTCCACTTCGTATAAGGGGAGCGGCTCGGGCTTAGGCATTCCCAAAAAGCCTACCACGTTGGGCAAGTTGCGAAGGATAAATATGTTATCGTTATTGAGGATAGCTTCAATAACCATATATCCGGGCATAGAGGGGCGTTCCACGATGCGTTTTTTCGATCCGCGCTGCATCATTACCTTTTCAGTAGGTATAAAGACGTCGAAAAGATATCCTTTGAGGGGAGCTATTTCACGCTCTCTCTCAAGCATCTCTTTCACTTTGTCCTCCTTGCCGGAGATAACCCTCAGCACGTAATACTTACGCTCCCGGGAATCCTGTTCTGCCATGCTATACCTCTTATTTTCTATCTCTATGATGCAATAAGTGCGCCAAACACGTTAAGCCGCCATTTTGTCCTATATCGATAAACAACCGAACTAATGGCGACAACTATTAGGCTATTACAATATCCAATTGTAGATCAGCCTCATTATGTTTTCAAACACCTGATCCACAATGAATACAAAAATAGCAATGATAACCGATGCGATCATCACTACCACGGCACTATTGGTCAACTCCTTACGAGTAGGCCAAGTGACCTTGTACACCAATTCATTGTACGATTCCTTTACGGCCCGACCCATTTTATTGAAAAAGCTCATAACTCTGCTATCACTTTCTATTTCTTGTTTCTATGCCGTTTCTATGCGGCATAGCCTACCCGGCACGGGTTGAGAGACTCGAACTCCCGACACTTGGTTTTGGAGACCAATGCTCTACCAACTGAGCTAAACCCGTAAGAAAGAGTACAGAGAAAGGCGTAACCGGAAGAAATTCTTCCGTTACGCGCTTTCTACTACTCTTTTTTACGCACGTTCAGTGCCATTTACGGAATGGGCTCTATTTTAGTCCAGCAATTCCGTAATCTGACCTGCTCCTACCGTACGACCACCTTCACGAATTGCGAAGCGAAGACCTACGTTGCAGGCTACGGGTGAAATCAAGTCCACTTCGATAGTTACGTTATCGCCAGGCATTACCATTTCGGTACCTTCGGGAAGTTTGATTTCTCCGGTTACGTCCAAAGTACGAATATAGAACTGAGGACGATACTTATTCATAAACGGAGTGTGACGTCCGCCTTCTTCTTTCTTCAAGATATAGACTTCAGCCTTGAACTTGCTGTGGGGTTTTACATCGCCCGGGTGAGCAAGTACCATACCACGCTTGATTTCGTCTTTGTCTATACCACGCAACAGAAGACCTACGTTATCACCGGCTTCACCTTCATCAAGGATCTTGCGGAACATTTCCACACCGGTTACCACCGTTTTACGTCCTTCAGCGCCCAAACCGATCATCTGAACTTCATCGTTCACGTGAATACGACCGGTTTCAATACGACCGGTAGCTACCGTACCACGACCCGTAATGGAGAACACGTCTTCCACAGGCATCAGGAAGGGTTTATCCACGTCACGCTGAGGTAGCGGAATCCATTCGTCTACCGCGTTCATCAGTTCCATAATCTTTTCTACCCATTTAGGATCGCCATTGAGCGCACCCAGGGCAGAACCGCGGATGATAGGAGTGTTATCGCCATCGAAATTGTAGAAATTCAGCAGCTCGCGCATATCCATTTCTACCAATTCAAGCATTTCTTCATCTTCAACAAGGTCGCACTTATTCATAAACACAACCAGTCTCGGAACGTTCACCTGACGTGCCAACAGAATATGTTCACGCGTCTGAGGCATAGGACCGTCAGTTGCAGCAACAACGATGATAGCGCCGTCCATCTGAGCGGCACCCGTAACCATGTTCTTCACATAGTCGGCGTGTCCCGGGCAGTCTACGTGTGCATAGTGACGATTAGCTGTTTCGTATTCTACGTGTGAGGTGTTAATGGTAATACCTCTTTCTTTTTCTTCAGGTGCGTTATCGATTGAATCGAAGGAACGCGCTTCTGAAAGGCCTGCGTCAGCCAATACCTTTGTAATGGCTGCCGTTAACGTGGTCTTACCGTGGTCCACGTGACCAATGGTACCGATGTTTACGTGCGGCTTGGTCCGATTAAAATGTTCTTTTGCCATGATACTTTTTGAGTTGTAATATAGTTTTTCTTTTGTATGTGCACAGCCTCGGCAGCACAATTACTCTTTTCTTTTTTTCTTACCTAATAAATTCTTTCTGTCTGTACGTTTCCGGAATGCGTTTCCTTGTTTGCACCTTCACACCGCACAGAGCCGGTGCCGGGACTTGAACCCGGGACCTCTTCCTTACCAAGGAAGTGCTCTACCACTGAGCTACACAGGCATTCCCTGCTTTTTTCTGCAGGATTTCAATCGGTTTGCCGCTGCGGAATTCCTTCTCATCAAAAACCCTTTTTCGGCAAACCGACTACAAAGGTAGCAATAAATTATCGATACAACAACAATTCGGAACGAAAATTGTTCACCGATTCTTTATTTGCTCCCTATTTTCTGCTGTCTTTTGCCTTCTCTATCTGCTTCTTAAGCGCATCAATGCTTGTATCTACGGCTTCTTCAAATGATGCGGCCGTTTTTTCGGCAAATAGGTCATTTCCGGGTATTCCCAAACGAATGGAAGCAAATTTATCCTTTCCATCGCTGCTTTTTACCTCTTTCAAAACCACTTCGGCATGAATTACTTCATCAAAAAAACGATCCAAACGATCTAACTTCTTCTGAATAAACGCCTCCAACGCCTTATCGGCATCAAGATGAACGAACTGAATTCTTACTTCCATTTTCTTATCTTCGGTCTGTGCTCTCGGATGAGCGTGATACATCTGTTGCAGCTCCTTAAAGGTAGTGTGCGTATAGCGAACCGTGGTGGATAAACTGCTGTGCCCGAGCAACTCCTTAACGGCAGTTAGCTCAGCGCCCTCATTCAGCATATCCGTTGCAAAGGAATGCCTTAATACGTGCGGTCCCTTTCGTGCCAAACCCGGTATCTGTTCCAATAACTTATGCACAACTTTATACACTCTTGCTACCCCCATGGGCTGTGACTCCAAAGTAACGAAAAAAAACTGACAATTCCCTACCTCTTTGTTCCGCAAGGCTAAGTATTGCTTCATTTTTTCCGCCAAACGGCTTCCAAAGGGAATAATCCGCTCTTTATTGCCTTTCCCCAATACACGGATTACATGTTCATCGAGCCGCACATCCGTTGTTTGCAAGCCGGCTAATTCGCTGCGACGCATCCCGGTTTCGTAAAACGTTTCCACGATGAGCCGATCGCGAACCTCTTCAAAATCCTCTTCGTTTATCGGTGCCTCGATGAGCGCACTGCTCTCTTTTTCAGTCAGATAGGCGGGTAAGACCTTTTCCTGCTTGGGACCTTTTATGCCGCGCGTAGGATTAGCCGTAATCACCCCTTCCCGAAAAAGGTACCGATAAAAGCTCTTTGCCACGCTCAACTTACGCAGTACCGAGCCGCTCTTCAGCCCGCTATCCATTAAATCGGATATCCAAGCGCGCACGTGGTCCTTATCGCCTTCGGACGGAACAAAGAGCGCATCACGCGTACCGCATACATATTCGTAGTAGGCGCGCACGTCTTTGGTATAATAATTGACCGTATACGCCGAGTAATTACGCTCGTAACGCAACCACGAAACGAAGCGGGTGAGCATATCCTCACGTAACTGCGTTGCCTGTTCGTCGTTCATACCAAAAGAAATTGATCCGGATCCAATGGCTGAGTTACCTCTTTATTACTATGAACCACCATCTTAAGAGCAAAAAGAAATTACCGGAACTCGACGCTTTTCCTCCATTTCGTGCAGCGCCGGAGCTTGACGCGCTAATGCCTTATAACTGCTCTCATTAATGATATGCCGATATTTTTTGCCGATGATCCTTCAGTGGTGCCGATACCAACAAACCCCTCATGGCAACAGAGGTTGCGCAAGAGGGGGATACACCTTTTATCCCTCGAAATAAATTGGGCGGGGAGAGGAATTTAGTTTTCTTCGGCGTCGCGGAGGCGTTGTATATAAACCGCCTTTTCTCTCTGCTTACGCTTCATTTCGGACGGCTTTACGAAAGCCTGTCTGCTACGCAATTCGCGCATTCTGCCTGTGCGGTCAAATTTTCTCTTGTAGCGTCTCAGAGCGCGTTCAATATTATCTTCCTCTCTTACCGGTACTACTATCATGCTGTCTACCTACTTTGTTACTGGTCTGTTATACCTTTTCTTTGTCTTTATATTCTTTTCGCGCCGTGCGTACCGAACCCTCCCGCCTACTTCTTACGGATAGACGGAACGTTTTTGCCGCCCAGCGGCTGCAAAGGTAGCAAAATATTGCAGAACCGCACCTATCCCATTCGCCGCCCCCCACTGTCAAGACGCTTCAACGCCTCCCGGCACCACGTTCCACAGCAATACAGCCACTGCGCAAAAGGTATATAGGTTTCGCGCGAAAGGTATATAAGTATCGGATGAGAGGTATATAGGTTTCGATGGAGAGGTATATACCTTTCAAGTGAGGGGGTATGTATCTTCGGGAAAGAGTAGGGAACTCCCTGTAGCAAAGCCCCTTCCGCAAACGATATTATCCCCCATATTGGTCAGTTTCTCCCCTTCCTATGGGCAGATGTAAGCGTTGTTCGTTCAGGTGGGCAGGGGAGCGAAGTGCGGGATAATCAGTAAATTTGCACGCAATAATGCGTCGATAACAATGGACAATGATAATATACTTCACGATAATAATAAATATACTCAGCGCTCATGCGGGTGCGCATGCGATCGGCAAGCCCTAAGGGCATACGATTGGATGGGCGATCTGCCGGCATCGGTACAGCAAAATAGGTGGGTGGAGGTACAGTTTAAAAACACACGCAAGGGCATCTACGAAAACACCCCCAAACTAACGCTCAAACGCAACGATATGGTTGCCGTTGAGGGGACGCCCGGAATGGACATCGGTTGTGTTACGCTCACGGGTGAGCTGGCTCTCCTTCGCTATCAGCGCTCTTTATCGCGACGAAACGCACGTCCGGTTCCGCAAATATTCCGCATAGCCACTGATGCCGATATGGAGCGTTTTGAGGAGGTGCGTGCCTTGGAACACGGCACAATGATCAGGGCACGCCAAATAGCGGCGGCGCTGAAACTCGATATGAAGATAGGCGATGTGGAATACCAGGGAGACGGCACTAAAGCCATATTCTACTATATCGCGGATAATAGGGTGGACTTCCGCGTTCTCATCAAGCAACTGGGCGAAGCATTCCGCATACGCGTGGAAATGCGTCAGATAGGCGCTCGGCAGGAAGCCGGCAGGATTGGCGGCATCGGTCCCTGCGGACGTGCACTCTGCTGCGCCAGTTGGATGCACGACTTCTGTAGCGTTAACGCGCAATCAGTCCGCCTTCAGGAGCTTAACAATAATCCGGAAACGATAACGGGTCAATGCAGTAAGCTGAAGTGTTGCATCAATTACGAAACTGAGTGCTATAGCGAGGCACAACGCAATATGCCTCCACGCGACGCACTACTCAAAACAGAGGCGGGAACCTATAAGCTGGTGAAGTGCAATCTGCTTGCCGGTGAGGTGGTTTACCGTAATACGGAAGTAAAAAACGGCGAGGAAATTACCATATCTGCCGAACGTGCGCATAAAATCATCGCACTCAACAAAGCGGGAGAAACGGTACCGACGTTGGACGAAAAGAAACCTACCGATGCGGAAGCCCATAAGCATCGCGATCTGTTGGCGGAAAACTCGCTGACACGCTTCGATCGGGCTATGCAACCGAAGCGTCGCCGCAGGGGCCGTAAGCGTACCCATTCCAAGGAAAACGGCAGTAATGAAAGCGATTAGAATAGCTTTAGGCACCTGCTTGTGCGCTCTTTTTCTATGGAGTTGCGTTACATCCGGGCGCGAAGAAGTGACCTATCGCGCTCTGCCTCAAGCTAAATGGCACCGCGACACCACTCTTTCTTATCCACTTTTCGTTCCTTACGGCGGAAGCAGCTATAGTGCCCGCGTCTTTTTACGGTTCGATAATCGCTATGACTTTAACCATATCACGCTGCAGTACAGGCTAATGCACGCCGATAGCCTACTGATGGCGGATACGCTGCGCATACAAATGTTGGCAAATAACGGCAAGGAGCCCAAAGGGGGCGCCACTTTTCGGCAAACCGAAGCGGAGCTCTTTCCGCTTTTCTCCTTTCCACACAGCGGAATTTACACATTGTATCTTTCGCTTTGTACAGAGCGCCCACTGCTCCGAGGTATTGATCAGGTGGGCGTTGGCTATACCCGCCGCTCCGTACTTAGCGTTCCCGTCCCCTAATTTTATCTCGGAGACTGAGGTGTTTCGGAACCTCCTGCCTGCTGCGTCCCGCCTGACGATTCAGTGGAAAGGTCGTTATTTTCAATCGTACGCTGTACCTTTCGGATGGAAGACTTCATTTTACCGAAACTATAGGATACATTGATGCCGAAATTACGCGCCACATAGTTCACATGAATTACGGATTGTCCGGCGCCCGTGTACTGCCTAATCGTAAACTTATAGGTACCTCGGAACAAATTGTTTACGTAAAGCGATACGGAAAGTTTCTTCTTTAGGAACGTTTTGTTGAGCACTAAGCTGTGATAGCCGCTACCAAATGCTTCCTGATATGAGGTAGGTTCCTGCCAGAACCTTCCCAAATAGAGCGAAATCATCCAATCCTTGGGTAGCGTAATCATACTGCCAATCATCACGTTGCCGCCTACGCCGCTTATTCGGCTTATATCGTTTGCCGCGGTTTTATCCACCTTTCGGTTAAAAGTCAGATAGCTTACATTGAAATTGGAGATAATTCGCAGCCAAGTAAGTGGCGACCAATAGACAAATCCATTGGTACGGATGCTCCATCTATTACCGAAGTTTTCGAAGGTATTGACAATCACATTCGGATTTTGCGGGTCAATAAACATCACCTCGGTAATAGGTTTGTTGACGTAACTACCATCCAATGAGACGTTTAAGCTTAACTTTGTTTTGTAAAGGCTATACCCGAGCGACAACTTGTTCCTGCGTTCGTTCAGCAAATCGGCATTCCCGTACGAAACATGATGCATTTGCACCTGACGGCGGTAGGGATTAAGCTGGAGCATTGATGGGCGCCTTACGCGCATTGTATAGTTCAGTTTCAGCTGTTGCGAGGGCGAAAGATTGTATCCGACGGATAGCTCTGGCACCAAATCGGTAAAGCGGTGACGCGTATTGGCATCCGGTTCGGTGGCGTACTTAACGCTAAAACCTCCGCCTTCAAGGCGCAAACCGGCTTTTAGGCTCCAAGCGTTTGCTTTGAACGAATATGATGTATAAGCGGCAAGTACGGTTTGGACGTAATTCATCGGGGAGCCGCCTATGCCCAAGTGTTGTCCGAAGCGCGAGCCGGGTGCCCAGCTATCGGTAGCGGGATCGTACAATTCGTAAGATGGGTTGGTATTGCCCAACCGATAGATGTATTTCGCTCCCGCCTCGATGGCGTGCTTTTCGGCAAACGGACGCGAGTAATCGGCTTGGGCAGTATGCTCGTGCATGCCCGCTTTGCTTAAATCGCGTTGTTGCCATATAGAAGGCGCTTTTCCGCTGAGATACATTCCTCCGCCGGAAGTTGTTTTTCCTGTGGTTGGTCCATAGAAGTAGCGATACGAAACGGTTAGTAATTCGCCTTCCGTGTTACCGCTCCACTGATAATCCAAATTGCTTTCAACGGTAACCCGATTGTTGTACGAGTGGTTCTGCACAGAATCCCTGTAGATCAAGGCATCTTGTTCCTTGGAAGTGTAACTATATCCCCGGAGTGTTTCGTACTGATTCATTTTACGGAAGTTGAAGTTTGTGGTCAGGGACAGCAGGTTACGCGGGTTTATGTCGTACGTAAGCGTGATTGCTCCCGTATGCATTTCCATATTGAACCGATCGTTATTGCTGCGATTTATCAGAAAAGAAGAAGGAAACTCCTCTTCGCTTTCGTAGGACTGATTGTTCTTTTGCTTGAAATAGGTACACACGTAGTTACTGTTGATGCCGAACTTACCGAATTTGGCAGTTAAATAGCTCCCGGCGGATAGAACGAACGGATACCCTACAGTAGCAAAAACGCTACCGGCAAGCCCCTTGAACGAAGCGCCGCTATTGGTAACTATGTTGAGGATGGCGGTTACTCCCTCGGCATCGTACTTAACGCCCGGATCGGTAATCACCTCTACTTTCTTTATCGAACCGGCAGGAATGCTCTGCAAGATGTCCTTCGGATTGGCATTTATCATTGACGAGGGTTTCCCGTTGAGGTAGATTTGAAAGTCGGACGAGCCTTTTACCTGCACGTTTCCCTGACCGTCTACCGTAACAAGCGGTACCCGGCGAAGCATATCCCTTAAACTTTCGTTTTTGCTGAGGGGGTCTTCTTCCACATTATACGCCAGTTTATCCACGTCAAGGCGTACCAAGGGTCGCTTTACCGCAACGGTTACTTCGCCGATTTCCTCTACCGCTTCCTTCATTTTGATACGGAGCAAGGCGCTCTTCTTCATCTCTGCATAGGGCTTCAGCATCGGTTCTGCCGTGTAACCTACGTAGGAGGCTTCCACGCGGTAACGCTCGGCTCGGGGCAGGCTCACCGCAAAGCGGCCGGCATCGTCGGTAACCTGTTGTACCGCTTCACCCTCGTTTTCGCCGTTCAGCGGGGTTATGGCTATGGTGGCAAAGGGGAGGGGTTGCAGGGATTCCTCCATCACTATGCCGCGCAGGCGGAATGTTTCGTCCGTCTGTGCCGTAAGGTTGAGGGCGATAGTCAGTACGAGCCACCCCAGGAGGAGGCATCTTTTCAGTGCGTTCTCGGTCTGTTTCATTTTGTGTAGCGTTATCGTTCTAAATGGATAAGGATTGCTCTTCCCGATACCTATATACCTTTCATTTGATATGTATATACCTTTCGTTCAATACGTATATACCTTTCGCAGCAAAGGTATATAGGTTTCGCGGGAACAGTGTACATATAGGGTAATTATCTGATAGTTATTCGTTGCAAACGCTCTGCCAGGGCGGTGAGCGAGGGGTAGGATTCTTTTCGTCCGTCTGTATCGAGCGTCCACTGATTCTCCCCGATCACGAGGCGTAACTCAGGTTCCTGTCCGGCGGAAGTGACCCGATAGCCGAGCCGTCGGAGCATCGCTTCCGCGTAGGGGATCAGCGCCTTCTGTTCGCCGGAGCTATCTACCTGTACAAAACGTCCCATGGTCGGCTCCTCTTCAACGATGCCGCGAACGGGATCGAAGGTAAAATGCTCGCCGGGGAATAGCTTTTCGTACGCGTTTTGTAGTGCCAACTCCTCGGGAATACCGTGGATTAGCTCACCTTCATGCGTGAGGATGCCTATTTCGTCGCTCGTATTGACGGCAAGCTGCAGTTCGTGGCACGAAACGAGTACGATCCGTTGCGAGCGATGCGCCATATCCCTCAGCAGACGATACAGAGCCATTCGGTGCGCCAGATCCAAGTGTGCCGTGGGTTCGTCCAACAGAACGAGCGGCGTTTGCTGGGCAAAGGCGCGAGCCACAAAGGCGCGTTGCCGCTCTCCATCGCTCAGAGTGCCCAATCGCCTCCGTTCGTAGCCCTTCAATCCGCACTGAAGCAGCGCATTATGTATCGCGGTTCTATCCTCGTGCTGTAGGGAACCCATAAAGCCGGTATAGGGAATTCGCCCAATGGCAACCAGCTCTTCCACCGTCAGCCGCCTTTCGTATTCCACATCGTTCAGTACAACCGCCACCGTTCGGGCACGCTCCTGGAGCGTTTTGCGCGATAAATCGGTGCCATCGATGCATACGCGTCCGCTCAAAGCCTCACTGCCTAACGCAATCGCCTTAAGTAGCGTGGACTTGCCGCTCCCGTTGGCGCCCAAAAGGGATACCAGCCTTCCGTACGGTATATGCCAGGAAATGTCGCGCGTTACTAGGTGCGAGCCGTATCCTGTGGATAGTTTATCGAGCGTTAATCCCTCCAATGCCGCTATTTCCATGCTTTTCGCTCCTTACGCAGTATAAGTGAAATGAGGATGGGTGCCCCTATTATTCCCGTAACCATATTGATCGGCAGCACGGCGCCTCCCTTGAGCACGTGCGTAAGCATATGGCAAATCGGCATAAACCCGGCTCCCGCCACCAAAGTGAACGGTATGAGTAGCCGATGACTACTCTTCCCCGTCAGAAAACGTACGATGTGCGGCACCGCAATACCGATAAATGCGATCGGACCGCAATATGCCGTCGATACGCCCACAGCCACTCCCGCCGCCAAAATCACGTACAAACGGACGCGCTTGACCGATACGCCCACCGAAGCGGCATACCGCTCGCCGATGAGCAAAGCGTCCAATTGCTTCGGTACGAATAGAAACAGCAGCGACGAAGGTAGTAACGTACACGCCATTACGAGTACATCGGGCATATCGTTGCCCTCTAAGCTGCCCAAGCTCCATACCTGAAATTGCTTCACCACTTCGGCAGGAGCATAATATTGCAGCAAGCCGACCACCGCTCCCGATAGAAAGCTGATCATAACGCCCACTATCAATAGCGAAGCAATATCCTGCATTCGCCGCGACAGCAACGCTATTACCAGTAGAATGACAGCAGCCCCTGCCACGGCAGAGAGCAACATACCCATCGTTTGCCATATACCTCCTGCGGCAAAGGCGGCACCTATTCCGGGCAAACTTATCCCCATCATAAAAAGAGCCACCCCTAACGATGCGCCGCCCGATACGCCCAAAATGGAGGCATCTGCCAGCGGATTGCGGAAAAGAGTCTGCATTGCTAAGCCCGAAACCGCTAAGCCCGCGCCGCACATCACTGCCGTTAGCGCATTAGGCAACCTCATTTGCCACAAAATGAAGCTCAGTTCCTCCGGCTGAGAGGATGGATCGGTCAGCAGAGCAAGGAGCGTTTCCCACGAAATGGTCACGCTGCCCAGAGCTATGTCTAAACAAAAGGCGACAATCGCCCCTACCAACAGCAGAATAAATACGAGTGTAGAGCGCATTCCGTCTATTTCAGTTGCTGCCAATAAGCCGGCCGATACGCGTCACTCCTAAGCGCCGGATGAAATATATATACCAAATCGGACAGAATCTGCTCCGGACGATACGGCCCTTGTTCGAAGTAATCGTTTGCCATTCCGCGTACTTTTCCGTTGTTTAACCATACATTTCGCTCCGTAAAGGCGCGGAATTTGGCGTAACGTTTATCCTGTTTCAGGAAATCGGCGTACGTTTCCACCGTACCGGAGTGCCATGCCAGCCAAACCGCATCGTTGTGATGATCCAAATATACCTGCTCAAACGAGAGCGGAGCCCCCGGCGCGCTCGTTTTCGGTGCATTGTACTGCGCCCCGGCATCCTGCAACATGGCGGCTATATAGCTATCTGCCGCCGGCAAGTACCACACCCCTTTGTACGCTTGTCCGAACAAAACATCCGGAAGGGCGGATTCGAGCTTTACACTCTGACGTACCGAATCGTACGCCGCTTTGGCGCGATGATAGAATTCCTGCGCCTCTTTGCCTTTACCCGTCAGGAGCCCCACGAACTTAATCCACTCGGCTCTGCCCAAAAGGGTCGCTTCCTGCCAATCGTTGTTGTACAGAATGGGGATACCGCTTCCCTTGGGAATATTCAGCTGATCCGCCACGCCCTCGAAGTAGTTTGCCATAATTCCGTCCGGACGTAGGGCGATCAGCCGTTCCGCATCGGTAGTTCCTTCGCGCGAAACACCTGTCAGCGCGCCGTTGCGAGCCCGTTCCCGAGCGGCTTCGTTATAGAGCGTAGCGGTATCGCTCGTAGCAACTACGCGATCCAAAGCATCCAACAGCTCGGCAGCTCCCATAAAGGTATCGCTCAGTAGTGCCATTCGCTCCAACGGAACCGCTACTACCGTCTCGCCGACCGCTGATTGATACTGCGTTGCCGCTTGATGCGACAACAGAACATAGGTCGAAAGCGTATCCCCTTGCGGAGAGAACACGCGCACCTTGTGACCGTTTTCGATATTTTCAATACTGAAAAGACGCGCATCCTCTACGGTGAGCGTTGCCGTCTCCGCCTGTTCGCCTCCGATTGTACCGGCTTCCGAGCCGCTTTCACCGCGCTTTCCCTTGCACGCGAGTAGCACGAGGGGCAGCATCAACCATACAAGAGCGCGACCGGCAAGCCGCGTTCCCGGATTTCTCATAGTCTGCTTCATTACAAACTTCCCTTACTAATTCCGACATCAAAGGTAGCAAAAAGAGCGCGTTTGGCTTGCCGACCCACCCACACGCCCTACCCATCACCCTGCCGCCCCCTAACCATTTCTCCACCGTCCCCTATCCATCACCCGTCCCCACTCATATGTACCGCGGATTTGATCCCTTTTACGAATACTTAAAACAATTCATACAAATCATTTAAACGATTTGTACAACTTCTTTAAAGGATTTATCGAGGATGTATATACAGATGGTTAAGGATCTACGTAGAAACGGTTGAGAGGGTACGTAGGAAAGCGCGAGGGCGATGCACGGTATGGGTCGGTTGCATCGGTAGCGTGGGGCGGCGGTGCCGATGCTTCGGCTTGGCTCGTCCGTTGAGAGTGGGTCGTTCCTCTCTTCTGAATAGAGGAAAGCTCCGGTTTCTTTGCGCCATTCTTCTATAGACGAGGACTAAGGGCAAGGCTTTCTTTTCCGCTCATCGCCCTACTTTATAGGCGGATTTACGCAGCTTGATCGAAATAGATATCCTATAGTGCTGCTCAGGGTATGGCTGTTTGGTCGCTCTTTTTCACTACTTTTGGGGAAGGATTGCAACGGAAGGCGAACGAATCACGATAAGGAGCGCGGGCAACTCACTAACCGATAGGGACGGAAGAACGAGGGGTTGGGAGCTTTTGTGCCTTTTATAAGGCATCGGCGCGCATTGATTCCGGCACTACCGGCAGCGGAGAATGAGCAAACAAACGGACGAATAGGAAGAACAGATATGAATAAGTACGATATAGTTATCATCGGGGCGGGCCCCGGTGGGTATAGCGCCGCGCTCTTTGCGGCATCAAAAGGGAAAAAGGTGGCTCTTTTTGAGGAACGCGCCATCGGAGGCGTTTGCCTGAACGAAGGGTGCATCCCCACCAAAACACTACTCCACTCGGCACATCTGCTGGAAGATATGCGCGAATCGGCTAAGTGCGGCATCAAGTACGAAGGCGATTTAACCATCGATTTCAAGCGCATAGCGGCACGCAAAACCAAGATTGTGCGGAAACTTACTGCAGGCGTATCGATGCGGCTCAAGGAAGCCGGTGTGGAAGTTATCGCCACTCGCGCACAACTGAACGGAGAAGCCGACGGCGCCATCCGTATTGTGGCGGACGGCACGGAGTACCTCGCCACGGACGTAATACTGGCAGCGGGGAGCGAAACGGTAATTCCGCCTATTCCGGGCGTTGAAACGTCGGGCTACATCACGTCGCGCGAAGCGCTGGATGCCAAGGAGTTGCCACAAAGCATCGCCATTATCGGCGGAGGGGTTATCGGTATTGAGTTTGCCGACTTCTACCAATCAATGGGCGTTAAGGTGACGGTGATCGAAATGATGCCCGAAATACTCGGAAACATGGATAAGGAAACCTCCGCCATGCTACGGGAATCGCTCACAAAGCGCGGTATTGAGATCCTACTTCAAACTAAAGTGACGGCATTGGCACCGGGCGAAGTAACCATCGAAAAGCAAGATGGAACGAACGAAACGCTTCAAGCGGAAAAAACGCTCCTTTGCGTGGGCAGACGGCCCCAGTCAAAGGGTTTGGGCTTAGAAAGCCTTTCCATCGAAATGAACCGAGCCGCGGTCAAAACGAACGAATATTTGCAAACGTCCCATCCGCATGTTTACGCCATTGGCGACCTGAACGGCGTCTCTTTATTGGCACATACGGCGGTTCGCGAGGGAGAAGTTGCCGTAGAACATATTCTCGAGGCGCATAACGCCCCGAAGATGTGCTACCGCGCAATACCGGGAATCGTTTATACGCACCCCGAGATTGCCGGCGTGGGAGCTACGGAAGAGGCATTACAAGCGTCTGGCGAGCCCTATCAAGTAAAGAAGTTGCCGATGAGCTATGCAGGCAGGTTCATTGTGGAATCGGAAGGCGTAAACGGACTCTGCAAGATTATTACCGATAAGGAGGATCGAATCATTGGTTGCCACCTATTGGGCAATCCGGCAAGCGAAATCATTCTCATCGCCGCCATAGCGGTAGCGGAAGGGACAAAGGCGGAGGATTTCCGTCGGAACTGCTTCCCCCATCCCACGGTTGGGGAAATTCTTCATGAAACACTCCTCGAAGGGTAAGCCGGCACGGTTCGATCCGATGCACAGCTCGCAGGGAGGAATAAGGCTTCAGCAGAGGAATAAATCCTCCCTACCCTTTTGCGCATCCGAAACCTATATACCTTTCGTGCGAAACTTATATACCTTTCGTGCGGAACCTATATACCTTTCGGATGAGATGTATATAAGATTCAAAAAGAGACTCGCGCCCTTCCCCAAAGAGCGGAAACTGCTCCGAGCGGATCTTTCCGCTCAGTGGACGCGATGCCTTCGGACAAATTGACCGAAAAGAGGCTTTGGTATCATTTTTGTATTAGTATAAGCGTGATTAGCTAATGAAGCGTAGTTGGGAACAGATGATGAAATTGAAACATGTTATAATAGGTGTACTGATGTGCGTACTGAGTTGCGTGCCCGTCCTTAGCCTGAAAGGCGCCAATGAATGTGCCGGCGAAGTGGCGGAACAGCCTCACACCACCATCAGTTTGCTTGCCGTTCCTCCCTACGAAGCACACATCTGGACCATTTACGGGCATGCCGCCGTGCGCGTGGTGGACAGCGATGGGTACGACCGCGTGTACAACTGGGGCGTTTTCGACTTCGATAAGCCCGGGTTTATCCGTCGTTTTGTGGCCGGCACCAGCACGGACTATATGCTTGCCGAGCAACCTACCGATGAATACATCTATAGTTATGCGTCACTGGGATGCGATGTGTACGAGCTTACGCTCAATCTGACCGACGAAGAAGCGGCTCGCTTCCTGAAGCTGGTAGAGGAAAATCTGAAACCGGAGAACCGCTTTTACCGCTATAACTTTGTATTTGACAATTGCGCCACACGCCCCATTCTTCTGTTGGAACAGGCTCTGAACGGGAAACTTATGCTTCCCGATGTACCTCAGACCACACGCCGCGCGATGATTGACCGAAGCAGCACGCAGCGTCCTTGGCTCAAATTTGGAACAGATATGGTTCTGGGTCGCTCTGCCGATACTCCGGTAGGCGCACACGATCAGCTGTTTCTTCCGCTCTATATGAAGGATATTGTCAAAGCGTCCCAAATTATGGATGCAAGCGGCTCCTTGCGCGCTGCGGTATCCGGGGAGCGCATTTATCCGAAATTGGGTGAGCAGGAACAAATTAAAGCTACGCCGTGGCCACTGCAACCATTGACTGCAGCCGTTTTGCTATTACTGATAACGCTTATTGGTGCGGCTACGGCACGCGGAAAAGCATATTTTATGCGCACCTGGGGCGCGATCGTTCTCGCTGTTATGGGATTATCGGGTTGTCTCATCTTTTTCCTCACGGTAATTTCACTCCATCCGCTCACAGCCCCCAACTGGACGCTTGCCGTATTGCATCCGTTCCATCTGCTCGTGGCACTCCCGCTGCTGCTCTTTTGGGCACCGAGCCGCGTTTCGCGCTTCTACCACCTCGCCAACATTATAGTGCAGATACTTTTCCTATTGATCTGCTCTTGGGCGACTGCACAACACTTTCACCCGGCTTTGTACCTTATTTCGGTCACTCTGCTGGTAATTTCGCTATGGGCTTTCCGATACGGTAAACTGATATCGGTATCCTCCCCCAAACGTAGGCGGAAACGAACCGCTCCGCGAAGCAATACACAAAAGGCATAAGGCTAATAGCTGAAAATGACCTAACTTTGTTCCTTGTAAGTACACAATATTAAAACAATGGCACTGAACCAATTCTTATCAAAAATCTTTGGTAGCAAGTCGCAACGCGACCTTAAAGAAGTTGCGCCCTATGTGACTAAAATCAAAGAAATATACCCCACAATAGAGCAATTAGACAACGATGGGCTGCGCGCCCGTACCGATGCTCTGCGTAAGCGGATAGCCGATTACACACAAGATAAAACGGACGAAATCGAGCAGCTCAAGAGTGGGCTTGAGGAACAGAATCTGGAGCAAAGAGACGAAACATGGAAGCGCATCGATAAACTGGAAGAGGAAATTCTGGATAAGAATGAGGAAATCCTGGACCAAATCCTGCCCGAAGCGTTTGCCATAATGAAAGATACGGCTCGCCGCTTTAAGGAAAACGAGCAAATAGTAGTAACCGCCAACGAACGCGATAAGGAACTTGCTGCTACACACGACTTTGTAACGATTGAAGGCGATAAAGCCATTTATCGAAATCATTGGGTAGCAGGCGGTAACGAAATCGTATGGGATATGGTTCATTACGATGTACAGCTTATCGGCGGTGTAGTACTACACAAGGGCAAAATTGCTGAAATGGCTACCGGTGAAGGGAAAACGCTTGTGGCTACCCTACCCGTATTCCTTAACGCTCTGCCGGGCAGAGGGGTACACGTGGTTACCGTGAACGATTACCTATCCAAACGAGATGCCGAATGGATGGGACCGCTCTATATGTTTCACGGGTTGACCGTGGATTGTATCGATAAACATAAGCCTAATTCGGATGGACGACGCGCCGCATATAATTCGGATATTACGTTCGGTACCAATAACGAATTCGGCTTCGACTATCTGCGTGACAATATGGCAACATCGCCCTCCGATTTGGTTCAGAGGAAACATAACTACGCCATCGTCGATGAAGTGGACTCGGTATTAATTGACGATGCCCGTACGCCACTAATTATATCCGGTCCTACGCCCAAAGGTGAGGAACAATTATTCGAAACTTACCTGCCAAATGTGGAAAAGGTGGTGGAAGCACAACGCAAACTTTGTGCACAACTGCTGATTGACGCAAAGAAGAAAATGCAGAGTGAGGATAAAAAGGAACAGGAAGAAGGCGGACTGCTCCTATACCGCTCCTACAAAGGGCTCCCCAAGAATAAGGCGTTGATTAAGTATCTGAGCGAACCGGGTATAAAGAGCGCAATGCTCAAAACGGAAGAGTTCTATATGCAGGACAATATGCGTCAGATGCATATCGTAACCGATCCGCTCTACTTTGTAATCGATGAAAAGATGCAAAGTGTGAATCTGACGGACTTAGGACAGGAATTGCTCTCAAAAGGTACACAGGATAGTCAATTCTTTGTATTACCGGATATAACCTCTCTACTCTCGCAACTTGATGCCGAAGAACTGACCCCGGAAGCCAAAGCAGAGAAAAGAGATACAATCGTAACCGATTACGCGATCAAAAGCGAACGCGTTCACACGGTAAACCAGCTCTTTAAGGCGTATGCACTGTTCGAAAAAGACGATCAATACGTCGTTATTGATAATAAGGTGCTTATCGTGGACGAACAAACCGGTCGTATTATGGAAGGACGCCGTTATTCGGACGGACTGCACCAAGCCATTGAAGCGAAAGAACGCGTTAAAGTAGAAGCCGCAACACAAACGTTTGCCACCATCACCCTACAGAATTACTTCCGTATGTATCACAAGCTATCCGGTATGACCGGTACTGCCGAAACGGAAGCAGGCGAATTGTGGGATATCTATAAGTTGGATGTAGTGGTAATACCCACCAACAAACCGGTTATTCGTAAGGATATGAATGACCGAATCTACAAAACGGCACGTGAAAAATATAAGGCTGTAATAGACGAAATAGAGGATTTGATCGGAAAAGGCAGACCCGTACTAGTAGGGACCACTTCCGTTGAAATCAGCGAATTGCTCAGCCGAATGCTATCGCTCCGCAAGATACCGCATAATGTGCTCAATGCTAAGCTGCACCAAAAGGAAGCAGAGATTGTGGCAGAAGCCGGTAAAAAGGGAACCGTAACCATTGCTACCAATATGGCAGGGCGTGGAACGGATATCAAGTTAACACCGGAAGTACGGGATGCCGGCGGGCTCGCCATTATCGGTACAGAACGGCACGAATCGCGCCGTGTAGATAGGCAGTTACGCGGTCGAAGCGGACGTCAGGGCGATCCGGGCTCATCCGTATTCTTCATTTCATTGGAAGACCACTTGATGCGTCTATTTGCGAGCGACCGTATCGCCTCACTTATGGACAGAATGGGCTTTAAGGAAGGGGAAGTATTGGAGAACAAAATGCTTTCCAAGAGCGTGGAACGGGCACAGAAAAAGGTTGAGGAAAATAACTTCGGTATTCGTAAGCGATTGCTTGAATATGACGATGTTATGAACTCGCAGCGCGAAGTGATCTATACGCGTCGTCGTCACGCTTTGATGGGAGAACGCATCGGGCTGGATACGCTCAACACGCTATACGATGTAACGGAACAAATTGTATTCAAAAACAAGGAAATAGACGACTACGAAGCGTTCAAACACGAAATGCTTGGCGTTCTTTCCGTTGAAAGCTCCGTTACCGAGGAACAATTCCACAAAACGAGAGAAAACGACCTCGCGGCAAAAGTATTTGACGAAGTATACAGCGCTTACAAGCGCAAACTCGATACGATTGCTTCCATCGCTTACCCGGTTATTCATCAGGTTCGCGAGCAGCGAGGCGATAAGTTTGAACGCATCATTGTACCCATCACTGATGGAAAGCGTACCTATAACATCGTTACCAATCTGAAAGAAGCTGATGAATCAGAGGGGCACTCTCTTCTGAAAGAGATTGAAAAGAGCATTTCGCTCTATACCATTGACGATGCTTGGAAGGAACATCTGCGCGAAATGGACGAACTGCGCAACTCCGTGCAGAGTGCCGCTTACGAAAACAAGGATCCGCTACTAATCTACAAGCTGGAAAGCTACGAACTTTTCAAAACTATGGTGGAAGCGATGAACCGTAAAACAGCATCTATACTTATGCGTGCCCGCATCCCGATGCCGGAACAAAATGAGGAAGGTAACGTAAATGTACGGGAAGCGGCTCCGGAACGAAGAAGCGATATGAGCCGCTACAGCGCCCGCAAGGATGATGTTTTGGAAGAATCCCGTCAAATGCAGCGCACCGCAGCGCAAAGTGCCACCGGATCGGCTCCGGCAAAGCAACAGCCGATTATAGCAGAGAAAAAGATAGGGCGTAACGATCCGTGTCCGTGCGGCAGCGGCAAAAAGTACAAAAACTGCCACGGTCGCAATCTGTAATAAGTAGTATGATTAGCTCTATGACCGGCTTTGGCTCTGCCAATGCCATCCGTGACAATAAAAGTTATACGTTAGCGATCAGAACGCTAAACAGCAAGCAGGCGGATGTAACTATCCGTCTGCCACAGCTATACAGGGATGCGGAAACGCCCATTCGCACTGCCGTCGTTCAGAAGCTATCGAGGGGACGTATAGAAGTTTCGCTTACTATTACGGACATAGCGCCCGAGAGTGCTGTTCCGTCACAGCATTTGATTGATGTAAAGCGTCTTTCGGCTTATCTTGATGAATGCAAGCAAACAGCCGAAAGCATGGGTTTATCCGTACAGGAGCCATTTTTCGCCAAACTGCTCTCATTGCCCGGCGTGATTCTGCCACAGGATGATGCCCAATCTCAGACCATTAGTGCTGAAGAAGAGGCTCTTGTTGAGCAACTCACCGATGAGGCGATCCGCGGTGTACTAGCCTTTCGCCAAAGTGAAGGGATAATGCTCGGAAAAATATTGAGTGATAACCTCAAAGCCATTGAGGAGGAACGTATACAGGTATCCGCTCTTGCGCCGCAACGAATTGATCGTATCCGCGAACAACTCACTCGCGATCTTTCGCAAATCACCGATTTGGTGGATTACGATAAGGGCCGTTTGGAACAGGAACTTATCTATTACATCGAAAAGCTTGATGTGAACGAAGAGCTGAACCGCCTCGCCAAGCATCTTACCTACTTCCGTGAAACAATGGAGGGTGATTTTCCTCAAGGCGTTGGCAAAAAGCTTGGCTTCATTGCTCAGGAGATGGGGCGCGAAATCAACACTTTGGGCTCCAAAAGCAACGATACCGCCATGCAGCACAAAGTGGTTCGCATGAAAGATCACTTGGAACAAATCAAGGAACAGGTTCTCAATGTACTCTGATGCTCTATGACCGGCACCAAACCTACCCTTATCATTATCTCAGCTCCCAGCGGCACGGGTAAAAGCACAATCATATCCCGTATCATTGATCGCCCCGAGTTAAATCTCAGCTTTTCCGTATCTGCAACCAATCGTCAGCCTCGAACGGGAGAACGCGAAGGCGTGGATTATTACTTTCTGAGCGACGAACGCCTTCGGCAACTGCGTGAAGAGGATGGATTTATCGAATGTGTGGAGGTGTACCCCGGTCGTTTCTACGGAACGCTTCGGAGCGAACTGACACGAATTGCCCAAATCGGCAAAAATCTTCTACTGGATATTGATGTGGAAGGGGCTATTCGCATCAAGGAGCAATTTGGTGAAGCGGCTCTGGCCATATTCTTGCAACCGCCTTCCTTAGAGGTTCTTAGGCAGCGTCTGACCAATCGCGCCACCGATTCGGCGGAATCAATTGAGCATCGTCTAAGCCGCGCCGCTTACGAATTGAGCCTCGCTTCGCACTTTGATATTACTATTGTCAACGATCAGTTGGAAAAAGCTGTCGATGAGGTAGCAGAAGCCATTCATCGCTTTATCCAAAAAGCATGAAGACTAAAATCTATCCATTAGACACCGCCACCCATGCGGCGCTTCCGTTTGTGGAAGAGGGCATCAAAGCCGGATTCCCTTCTCCGGCTCAAGATCTGCAAGATATCGGCATTGACCTAAATGAGGCTCTAATCGAACATCCTGCCACCACTTTCCTCGCCAAGGTAGATGGGGACTCCATGCAAGAGGCGAACATATTGGATGGCGATATTCTTGTTATTGACAGAGAGCTAACTCCTTCCGAGGGAGATGTGGCAATCTGCTACATTAACGGTGAGTTTACGGTAAAAAGGTTACAGCGAATCAAAGGCACTCTCTACCTCGTTCCGGCAAACAAAGAGTTCAAAGCAATTGAAATAACCGAAGGCGATGACCTTACCATTTGGGGCATCGTAACCTATTGTATTCATAAGGTTCGCTAATCGTAGGGGCGTTTTCCTATCCAATATGATAGGTCTTATTGACTGTAACAACTTTTTTGTCTCGTGCGAACGAGCCTTTCGTCCTGAGTTGAACGGTCGGCCCGTGGTAGTTCTGTCCAACAATGACGGATGCGTGGTGGCGCGTTCCGAGGAAGCGAAGCAGTTAGGCATCCCCATGGGTATTCCCTATTTCAAAATTGCCTCATTGGTTCGGCACGAACGAGTGGTGGTACTATCCTCAAACATTGAGCTGTACGGCGATCTCTCCCATCGCATTATGGCGCTTATTGCCCAGTCCGTTCCCGATCAGGAGGTATATTCCATCGATGAGTGCTTTGTGCAAATGCCACCCCTCCCCAAAGCTGAGGAAATGGCTCGCACACTACGCAAACGAATACTAAAAGGCATCGGCGTACCGGTCAGTATCGGTATCGCGAACAACAAAACACTTGCCAAAATTGCGTCCCGAATTGCTAAGAAGCAACCAGGGCTCGGTGGCGTTAAGCCTTTGGTGGATGCATCTGAGCGTGAAGCAGTTCTCAAGCAATTTCCCGTTGGCGATGTTTGGGGCATCGGTCGCCGTTATGCCAAACGATTAGTCACCGGAGGCGTACTCACCGCATACGATTTCTCTCAGCTCAATAGCAAATGGGTACTCAAGAATATGACAATCCGAGGCGAACAGACCCGTTTGGAGCTTCTCGGGCAACGAATTATCCCATTCGAGCGTTCCCACCCCCGTTCCTCTATTGCACGCTCCCGCTCCCTCTCTGTTCCTGTAGACAACTTTGAACGTTTGCTTTCTCTACTAATACACTTTGCCGACCTCTGCACCACCCAACTTCGCAAACAGCATCTAGCTGCCATGCGTTGCGCTGCATTCATATCACCGAGCCGTTTCGACCTTCGTTTTAAGGACGAAGCACGTATGGCCGAAGTGCTTTTGGATAATCCGAGCAACGCACTGAACGTAATTGCGCCCCAACTCCGCACCCTGCTTGCATCCATTTTTAAAGAGGGCGTTCCCTATAAGCGTTGTGGCGTTGTCTGCTCGGATCTCGTGCCCGAAGGCACTCAGATCAACCTTTTCTATAATGAAGACGACCGTGATGCCGAGAAGCTCTCGCAAACCATCGATTCAATCCGTAGCCGCTTTGGCAGAGACGTTATTGTACCCGCTTCCTCACTCCACGAGGACCTGCAAAACGTAACTAACGCCCGCCATCGCACCCCTCGCTACACCACGCGCTGGAACGAACTCCTCCGCGTAAAATAATCACCCATCTTCTTCACTCATCGCTACGTACCTTCTCCATTACATGTACGTACCTTCTCGATAAATTATTAAAAGGATTTATACAAATCACTTAAAGGATTTGTACGCGTACATTAAAGGATTTGTACAAATCATTTAAACGATTTATCGAATAGGTAGGGATAAAAGATTGAAGAAGTAGGATGAAACGAATGAAAAAGACCCTTCCAAATAGCGTGAGATAGAATGCTTACCGGCACTTTACCACACTATTCTAATATTAAATGCTACCTTTGCTTACGGCTCTTGTGGCTATACGAAACATAGCCGCAGCCGATATGGGACAGGGAATAATATACATCACAAGAAGAATAGAGACAAATGCAATTAAGATTACGCTTATTCAGCACGCTTTTGTTCCTCCTCTACGCGGGGATTAGTGCGGATGCCGCACCTCGTACCGCGAGTGAAGCAAAGCGGCTTGCACAAAAGTACTTTACGTCACAGGCCATCTCACTGCGGAATACCCCGCAAAGTGCCGCCTCGTTAACCCTATCTTTGGAGTCGGCTCCAAAGATGAAGTCGGCTCAGCTCCGTGGCTCAAATGCCCAAACTGCCGATGCTCGCTACTACTTTGTATACAATCGTGGCGAAGGGGAAGGCTTTGTGATCGTTTCCGGTGACGACCGTTTGGCGCCGTACATCGGTTTTGCCGACAAGGGACACTTCTCCTCCAAGGATATGCCCGATAATCTGGCTGCCTTTATGGAACAGTGCCGCATCACCATTGATGCTCTGTTAGCCTCCGGTGATGCCGATGCGCTCCGTGCATTGGAACCGCAACCGTTGAGTGGATTGCGTAACACAGTGGAACCATTGCTCGGTGACATTCTGTGGGATCAGGGCTATCCGTGGAACGATAAAACGCCCACCTCTTACGGGCTTCAGATGCCGGTTGGCTGCGTAGCTACGGCATATTCGCAGATTATGCGCTACTACAAATGGCCGGATCATGGGGAAGGATCGCATAGATATTACGATAAGTTTTCTCAGCAAACATTGGAGGCCGATTTCACTATTAACTATGACTGGGACAATATGCCCGGTACGCTGAAAAACCCCTACGATGCAACCGATGCACAAAAAGAAGCTCTTTCAACGCTCGCCATACATGCCGGAATTGCGGTAGATATGTTGTATTCCACAGGGGGAAGCGGCGCAGTTTCTGCTAATGTGGTACGCGCCATTAAAGATTACTTCCGGTACGATAAGGGCGCAACGCTTCAACGCAGAGCGGATTATACACAAAAAGCGTGGGAAGCACTTATCAGAGGCGAATTAGATGCCAAACGCCCCGTATTTTATGGAGGAAGCGGCTCCGGCGGCGGGCACGCTTTTGTGTGCGACGGATATAACCAAGAAGGCTATTTCCACTTCAACTGGGGATGGGCAGGGTTGAGTAACGGATACTTCAACCTTAACTATTTGGTTCCTGAAAAGTTAGGTATCGGTGGTGGCGCCGGTGGCGGTTTCAACCAGAGGCAAGATATTATCATCGGATTCCAACCCGATAAAACCGGAACTTCCATTGAATACATTGACACCCACCTTATGACCTCCGGCTTGAATGTAACTTTGAAAGGCACGGATAAGATCTCGCTAACTTTGGATGCCGCTGTCGCTCCCGACAATTATAAATATAGGGGCAAAACTACCGTTGCTTTTACCCGTGTTGATTCTAAGGATACGATTTGGGTAGAGGATCTGGCGAAGCAAGTTAACTTCAATACCCTATTCGCTCAGGAACGCTACCGTATATCGGGACATATAGTAACGGATATCATTTCTGAAGGAACTTGGGAAATCTTCCTGGGTCACCAGGCAACACGAAGGGATGGAACTCACTTCTGGCGCGCCAATTCGCCCGAAGATTACGAATCGGTTAGCGCTTTCTTCTCTATCAAGAAAGATGGGGATGGAACCTATAAGATAAGCCCATATAATATGCCTTCAAGGTTCTCATTGAGTGCTGATCTCGGCTCGATAAAATACTCATTTAATCAGTACAACAGGAGCAATTTCTCCATCACAATGAAGAACAGCGGAACGAAGGAATTTCATGGTCCTATTTACCTTGCATCTGACGAAGGGGATCATTTTGGTCTCGTTCCATTCTGTAACGTAATACCGGCTATTGCGCCTTCGGAAAGCCAAGAGCTGAAGTTTGATATAGGACACTTCCCCTACAGCGACAATACACATAATTACGTTCTGTACTACATCGATGAATTCAAGAATCGTATCGTAATGGATCTGCCCCCGATGAAAGTCACTCCGGCTACTAACTTTGATGAAGCTATCATTATGGAACCGCAAGGAAATGCGCTTACTTACGATCTGAGTAAAAAGCAACTTTCCCCGATTACATTCACCAGAATTGGAGATCATATCGATAGCGAAGATGAAATTGGCTTTGTATGGAAGATATCCAAGCGAAACAGCTACGTAGATTACACTTCGGAACATATGATTCCGCTTCGTTTCGACGCAGAAAACAAAGTAACATTGGCGCTAAATGTACCTCAATCTTTGAATGTAAAGGACGGAGATGAATTAGTTTTCGAAACTATTTTCAAAAACGAAACAAAGGATTATTACATCGATGCTATGGAACATCACTTCCTGATAGCTGTTGTGGGCGATCCTACTCAAACGTTCTCCGTAACGATGGATGAAGCCGTGAACGGGAAGATATCCATCGAAGGATATGATCTTGGTAAAGTTCCTTTGGGAACTGAACTGTTTGTCAAGGTAGACCCCTCTCAAGGATACAAACTGAAATCGCTTTTGGCAAATGGTATGGACATAACCCGTAGCAGACGCTTCATTGTAAAGAGCAACGTGAAGCTTTCCGCCACATTTGCTTCTCCGGCAGAAAAGGTGGATACGGATGCCGTACTTCTGTACCCGAATCCGGCTACTACGATGATAAATATCCAAGGAACTCTGCCTCTATCGGAAATACGCGTCTACAACCTGACCGGAGTACTGGCACTGAAAGCACGTGCCAATGCAGTGGGCAATGCCGTACTGAATGTTGAAACACTACCACAGGGCGAGTATTTGGTTGTTTTGAACGCAAGTGATCATCGCTTGATAAGCAGACGCGTTATCGTGCATTAATTCCCCGATAACGGATAAATTCGTTATAAATACCCCGAAACGGTACGTCAACATTGGCGTGCCGTTTCGCTGTTTGTATAGGGAAAACGGATAGATTAACTTCAACATATATTCCTTTGTTGTGTCCTTTCCGAAGCAAATTCCGGAATAGAGTGTAGAATATGTATATACCTCTTCGTTAGGACAGAGAAAGGAAACGGCAAAATGCCAAATTAGTAATGAAAAAAATTGGGTTGGGGTGTGGAGCTATTTTGTTACCTTTGCAAGGGTGTATGGGTAGCTCGCATAGGCAAGCCTACCAGAGGATACCCACAAAGCAAAGATATAGAGCAACGAAAGAAGCATAGTTTTATGGAAAGAGACAAGAAAATCTTTGACCTCATACAGGAAGAACATGAGCGTCAATTGAAAGGTATTGAGCTGATTGCCAGCGAAAACTTTGTCAGTGACGAAGTAATGCAGGCAATGGGCAGCTGCATGACCAACAAGTACGCTGAAGGATATCCCGGAAAGCGCTACTACGGTGGGTGCGAAGTTGTGGATAAAAGTGAACAAATCGCTATTGATCGTATCAAAGAGCTGTTCCACGCCGAATGGGCAAACGTACAACCCCACAGCGGCGCTCAGGCCAATATGGCAGTACTGATGGCTGTATTGCAGGCAGGCGATACCTTTATGGGATTAAATCTGGATCACGGTGGGCACCTATCTCACGGTTCAGCCGTTAACAGTTCTGGCATTCTCTATCATCCGGTTGGCTACAACATCAAGAAAGAAACCGGACGTGTGGACTATGACGAAATGGAAGAATTGGCACGTACCCACAAGCCTAAACTGATTATCGGCGGTGGAAGTGCTTATACTCGTGAATGGGACTACCAGCGGATGCGGAAAATTGCTGACGAAGTGGGCGCACTTTTGATGATCGATATGGCTCACCCGGCAGGATTAATTGCCGCAGGATTGCTGAATAATCCTCTCGAATATGCTCATATTGTAACTTCCACTACGCACAAAACGCTTCGCGGTCCCCGTGGCGGTATCATCCTAATTGGTAAGGATTTTGACAATCCGTGGGGTAAAAAGACGCCAAAGGGTGTAGTGAAAAAGATGAGCCAATTGCTCGATTCAGCCGTATTCCCCGGTGTTCAGGGCGGACCTCTGGAACATGTAATTGCCGCTAAGGCCGTTGCTTTTGGCGAAGCCTTGCACCCCGAGTTTAAGGAATACCAGAAGCAGGTTAAGAAAAACGCCGCCACAATGGCACAAGCATTTGTGGATAAGGGCTATAACCTCGTTTCCGGTGGTACCGATAATCACTGCATGCTGATAGACTTGCGTGGTAAATATCCTGATTTGACCGGTAAAGTTGCGGAAAATGCTCTCGTAGCTGCCGACATTACCGTAAATAAGAATATGGTACCTTTTGATGATCGTAGCGCATTCAAAACCAGCGGTATCCGCGTAGGTACCCCTGCTATTACCACTCGTGGCGTGAAGGAAGACAAGATGCCGGTAATCGTTGAGCTGATTGACCGCGTTCTTGCCGATCCGGAAAACGAAAACGTTATCAGAGAAGTTAGGGCAGAGGTAAACCGAATGATGAAGGAATACCCCATTTTCGCCTATTAATCGATCCATGAACCTCAAAAGAAGCGTGCGGCAGTGTTCCTTGTAATGCCCTGCCGTACGCTTCTTGCTTCGGATAATTTCCCAACCGAAGCGTCATAATCAACAAACTTCCGTACAAACAAAGCTTTTGTAAGTTATCTGCAAACAGATCCATCAAATCAATGCTTAGCTATTTTACAATCCCCGAGGGCATATGCTATGCGGTAGCGCATACAGCTCCCTTTAGTAAAGAACAGGAAGAGCGGCTGCGTTGGCTCTTCGGTATGGACAACAACAGTGTTGTAACTCCCCAAGTGAAAGGAGATTTTATTGGTCCCAAGAGCGAAATGGTGTCGCCCTGGAGCACCAATGCCGTTGAGATTGCCCACAATATGGGAATTTCGTCCGTAACCCGCATTGAACGGCTGCGTCCATGCCGCGAAGCGGAAGCTAAGTTTGACCCGATGCTGGAACGCAAATACACCGATTTAGGCGAACATTTGTTCGATGCGGTGCGTTTGAAGGAAGAAATCAAGGAAATAACCGATATCGCCGCATATAACAAGGAAGAGGGATTAGCTCTGAGTGAGGAGGAAATTGCTTATCTGAACAATTTGAGCAAGCAGATAGGCCGTCCGCTCACAGATAGCGAGTTATTCGGTTTTTCACAGGTAAATAGCGAGCATTGCCGGCACAAAATATTCAATGGACGCTTCATTCTGAACGGGAAAGAGATGCCTCATTCGCTTTTCTCTATGATTAAGGAGACATCGAAGAGAAATCCGAACCGTTTAGTCTCTGCCTATAAGGATAATGTTGCGTTTGTGGAAGGTTTTCCCTACCGGCAGTTTGCACCGGAAGATGCAGCTAATCCCGCTCTTTATGCCGAAACGCCCAACGAAAGCGTATTATCGCTTAAAGCTGAAACGCATAATTTCCCCACAACGGTAGAGCCGTTTAACGGAGCAGCTACCGGATCGGGTGGCGAAATACGCGACCGTATGGCAGGTGGCATGGGTTCCTTGCCTATGGCAGGTACCGCTGTGTATATGACTGCCTACCCACGTACCAACAACGATGCACCGGTTTCTCCGCTTCGTGAGCGTAACTATCTATACCAATCGCCGAGTGAAATACTGATAAAAGCATCGAACGGAGCAAGCGATTTTGGGAATAAATTCGGGCAACCGCTTATCTGCGGCTCACTGCTCACTTTTGAACATACCGAGCCGAAGCTACCCTATCGTTACGCTTACGACAAGGTGATTATGCTTGCCGGTGGCATAGGTTACGCGAAGAAGCGTGATGCCGTTAAGGGCAAAGCGCAACCCGGTCAAAGCGTTGTAGTAATGGGTGGCGATAATTACCGCATTGGTATGGGTGGTGGCGCCGTTAGTAGCGTTGATACGGGTGCCTATTCCACCGGTATTGAACTCAATGCGGTACAACGCGCCAATCCGGAAATGCAAAAACGTGTACTGAATGTGGTGCGCAGCCTTACGGAGAGTGAGGAAAACCCCATTATTAGTATTCACGATCATGGCGCCGGCGGTCACCTAAACTGCCTTACAGAACTTATCGAAGAAACCGGTGGGAAAATCGACATCGATACCTTGCCCGTTGGGGACCCAACGCTCTCTGACAGAGAGATTATCGGTAACGAAAGTCAGGAACGTATGGGGTTACTCATCGAAAAGAAGGATTACGACCGGATAAAGCGCATTGCAGATCGCGAAAAAGCACCCATCTTTGCTGTTGGCGAAACCAATGATTCCCACGAACTTCTCTTTGCCAGAAAGGAAGGGAAAGCCGCTTTGAACCTTCCCGTAGATGCTTTGCTCGCCTCGCCACCGGTAACAGTGATGAAGGATTCCACGCTACCTATTCATTTTGCCAACCCCGAAGCGCAAAAGGATAGTCCCTTTGCTGCTCTCGATCGTGTTCTTTCCTTGGAAGCGGTTGCCTGTAAGGATTGGCTTACCAATAAGGTAGACCGCAGCGTAACCGGACGGGTTGCACGGCAGCAATGCGTTGGCGTTCATCAACTTCCGTTAAGCGACTTGGGCGCGATAAGCCTTGATTACGGCGGCAAGCGCGGTATCGCCACTTCGCTGGGTCATGCACCGCAAATTGGCTTAATATCAGCCTCTTGCGGAGCAGTTTGTTCCATTGCGGAAGCACTTACCAATATTGTATTTGCCCCATTAGAAGAGGGACTTCGGAGCGTATCGCTCAGTGCCAACTGGATGTGGCCATCGCGCAATAAAGGCGAAGATTGTCGTCTTTACGAAGCAGTTGAAGCTGCGGGAGCCTTTGCCTCAGCGTTAGGAATTAATATACCTACCGGCAAGGATTCACTCTCAATGACACAGCAATATCCCAACGGCGAGATGATTTTAAGCCCGGGAACGCTGATTATATCGGCAATGGGTGCCGTAAGCGATGTACAGCAAATTGTCACTCCGGAGCTTTCCACGGAGCCAAATGCTACGCTCCTCTATATTGATTTTAGCCACGCGCCGCTTGTTTTAGGCGGTTCTGCTTACTACCAGAGCCGTGGTTTTGTGGGCTCCGATGCGCCCACAGTAGCCGATTCCGACTATTTTGCCAAAGCGTTTGATACCGTCCAAATGCTTATTCGTACGGATAAAGTGCTTGCCGGTCACGATGTTTCCGCCGGAGGTCTACTGGTTACGCTAATGGAAATGGCATTCACTCTGCCGGAAGGCGGTATAGATATTTCTTTTGAATCCTTTGGTTCTGAGGATATCTTCAAAGTTTGTTATGCCGAAAACCCTGCAGTTGTACTACAAGTACGCAACGAAAAAGAGGTACTTCCCGTACTTGATGAAGCAGGAATACGCTATCACGTACTTAATGCACAATATGTAAAAGATTCCACGGTTGTCCGTTTCCACTATGACGGTACCGAAACGGCAATTGATATCGATAAGTCGAGAAAAACTTGGGCTAAATCCTCCTACTGCTTGGATAAGTTGCAAACGGAAACGAGCGATGCCGAAAGCCGTTACGCCCTTATGGGCAAACGTCCCCTCCGCCTCGTTGTACCTAAGCACTTTAGCGGCACGATGCCACACGTATCCCCCTCAGCCCAACCGATTACCGCCGCTGTGTTGCGCGATAAGGGGACCAATGGGGAACGTGAGCTTGCGTGGGCATTCTACAAGGCAGGATTTGCCGTTAAAGACGTACATTTGTCCGATTTGATTGAGGGGCGCGAGTCGCTCGAGGATGTTTCCATGCTCGCTTTTGCCGGCGGATTCTCCAATAGTGATGTACTCGGCTCTGCAAAAGGATGGGCTGCCGGTATTCTCTATAACGAAAAGGCTCGGCGCGCGATCGAAGATTTCTACAAACGGGAGAACACTCTGAGCATGGGCGTGTGCAACGGTTGCCAGTTAATGAGCGAGTTAGGCGTTCTTTCAGCGGACGGACGGCCCACGCACCATATGCGTCCCAACCATTCAGGTAAGTTCGAAAGTTGCTTTGTGAACCTAACCATTCCCGAAACGAATAGCGTTATGTTCTCCTCCTTGGTCGGTTCTACCTTAGGTGTATGGTGCGCCCACGGCGAAGGTCGCTTTGAATTCGACAATCCGCTCGATACCTATCACGTAGCCGCTCGCTATACGCATAACGAATATCCCTACAACCCGAACGGATCCCCAGAGGGCATCGCTGCTCTGACCAGTGCCGACGGACGGCACTTGGCGATTATGCCGCATCCGGAACGCTCTATTTACCCGCAACAGTGCGGCTTCTATCCGCGTGACAGACGTACCGACGCCGTAACGCCTTGGATGGAAGCCTTCGCGAATGCCTATCGCTGGCTGGCACAAAGGCGGTAGTACAAAACGAGCAGCGGCATTGAACGGACGATGACTATCGGCACCTCCTCCCCAAGTCGTGCAAAGCGCATCGCAAAAGGTATAGAGGTTTCTCCTAAAAGGTATATAAGTTTCGAGCAAAAGGTATATACCTATCAAACGAAACTTATATACCTTTTGTTAGGCGTTATTAAGAGCGTTATCCAACCGAAGCCAAAGCTCATAGCTCCTAATTCACACTTTCATTAGTTTCTCCCCAAAGAGTACGCTCAATGCACCCCGAAACGCCTTACACACTTGCGCTCTCCTTAATTGACGGCTTGGGTTCCCTGACCCAACGGAGGCTTATTGAAGCGTGTGGCAGTGCACAGAAGCTCTTTGCGGAAGCAGACACTTTACCGCAGTTGACCCCTAAGGCGCGCCAACTGCTCTGCCGCGAAGCGCAAAGCGGAGCCTTGCTCAATCGCGCCCAAACGATCCTCGAACGCGAGGCTAACGCAGGAAATCAAGTAATCTCACTGTTCGATGAATCGTATCCTAAGCTGCTTTATCACGCTGCCGATGCGCCTGTTGTGCTCTTCTACCGAGGTAACGCGGAGGCGCTCGCTGCCAAACATATGCTTGCCATAGTGGGCACGCGCAACGCAACCCGTTACGGCAAAGCCATTGTTCCGAAAATCATTCAAACGCTACACCGCCTCGTGCCGGACATCGTTATTGTCAGCGGACTGGCGTTCGGTATCGACATCTGCGCGGGACGAACCGCTTTGGAGGAAGGAATACCCACAATTGCCGTTCTTGCCTCCGGTTTGGACTATATTTACCCGAGGGAACATCTCAAGGAAGCGCGCCAAATGACCGAATTAGGCGGTTTGCTCTCCGAACATCCCCTCGGAACCGGCATTGAGCGGCATCAATTTGTGGCGCGCAACAGAATCATTGCCGGGCTATGCCCCGCCACGCTGGTCATTGAATCCGCACTTCACGGCGGAGCGCTACTAACCGCCTCAATGGCAATCGACTATGATCGCGACGTGTTTGCCGTACCCGGCAGATTGACCGATCCCTATTCTCAAGGATGCAACCGGCTGATTGCTTCCGAAAAAGCAGCTTCCTTTTATTCGGTGGAGGACTTAGTAGCCGCGTTAGGATGGTCGGTTCAGAGCCAAAAGAGCGAACAAACGCTGTTCCCCGAACGGACGCTTCCCGACGACCCTATCATCAATCTGCTTCGGAAAGCCGACACAATGCACTTTAACGATATAATTTTGGCGCTTAAGTGTAGCCCGGCTGAGCTATCCGGACGACTATTTGATCTCGAATTGGACGGTTACATTGAAGCTATTCCGGGAGGACGTTACGCCATCGCTCTAAAGTAAATATGCCTTTCTCGTTATCCGTTCTTATTCCGGTCTACAATTACGACCCAAGCCCACTGCTCGATTTGCTTGAAAAAGAGGTTGAAACGTTCGAGAATGAACGCATCGAAATTCTGCTTGGAGATGATGCTTCCGCTCCCGAGTATACCGCTTTATACCAAAAACTGGCACAACGTCCGTATGTTCGTGTAGTTCGGGCAGCGCAAAACGGAGGTGCCGGTGCCATGCGCAACCGATTGGCGCGCAAAGCGCAAAGCGACCTTTTGCTCTGTTTGGATAGCGACATCACGCCACTTTCCCCGCATTTCATCCGCAATTATTTGGAGGCATCTGACGGCAATTCGGTGGTAATGGGCGGACACGTATATACCTCTCATATGCCCGAACCGGGCAAACGGCTGCATTTCCTGTATGGAAGCCGGGTGGAAAGCCGTTCCGCTTCCGATAGAGCTCGGTACCCCTACAAAGCCATCGGTGGCGTTTCTTTTCTGATTCCGCGTTCGTTACTTCTGTCCGTTCCTTTTGACGAAGAGGTACGTATGGGCTACGAAGATGCCCTTTGGGGAGCAAATCTGAAAGAAAAGGCTATTCCTGTGCGACATATCGATAATCCCGTGCGCCACGAACTACGGTCAAGCGACCAAGCGTTCCTCGCTTCTACGCGTTGCTATATCGATAATCTGTACCACTTCCGCACACATTTTCCCAAAGGTACGGTTCGGCTTTGGGATACTACGCAACGATTTGCGCTACTGATCCCCTTCGGCGCGCTTTTCTTCAGATTATTCCGTCCGCTTATGGAGCGTCAGCTTTGCGGAACAAAACCATCCCTTAAACTCTTCAGTTTGTACAAATGGAGCTATCTTTGCTATACGATACGAACAAATAAACGCAAAAAACCATGATAAACGACCTAATTGGACAAAGTAAAACCCTTTCCTTAACCCTAACCGAAGCACAATCCGCCATAACCGTAGGCAGCGGCGATGTACCCGTACTGGGCACGCCGGCATTAATTGCCCTATTGGAAAAAGCTTCGGTGCAACTGGTTGCTCCGGAACTGGCTACGGATGAATCCACCGTAGGCATACGGGTGGAACTAAATCATACACGCGCTACCGCACTCGGCCGAACGGTCAAAGCAACGGCAATACTCACTGCCATTGAAGGACGCAAACTTCTGTTCGATCTCAGTGCAGAAGACGAACGTGGCACTATTGCGGACGGACGATTAGAACGGTTCCTCATCAGTCGCGAACGCTTCCTTTCAAAACTCGCGTAGCTCCTTTCCGGTAGAGGAAATTAGCAGGAATAGAAGCCGATACGCTCCATCACGCGGGACATCTCTACTGAGAATGCCAGCATGAAGAAGATGTATAGGCTCAAAATGGCGGTCCAGATGGGCACCGTTGGCTTGAAAATGCGCCACGGCTCCTTCTGTTTCGGTCGGAATAATCGGATCCGTATCCAGCGATAAAGCCTAAAAAAGAGCCATCCGATTAGCAATCCCAGGAGAATGCCAACCGATACGTCACTAATGAAGTGTACGCCTAAGTAAATACGACTATAGGCAACCACGGAAGCGAGCAGAAAAACCGTAAAAACGTATATACGGTTGCGGAAAGCCAATGCCGTCAGCATCGAAATAGCAAAGAAGTTTGTGGCGTGACCGGAGGGGAAACTGTAGCCTCCCGCCAGATCGTCGTACACGCTCATTACTACATTTTTAGTAGCAGGATGGTACGTTGGGCGAAGCCTTTCGGCAAGCGGTTTGATTAATGTACTGACAAACTGATCGGCAACAGTGAGCATCAAGACGGCAATAACGATAAAAAGCACCGCTTCACGCCAGGATTTTTTGTAAAAGAGCCACAAAATGAGGCAAATCACCGCTGCGCCCCACGTATAGTGTGCGGAAATGAGGTACATAAAAGCGTCCCAAAAGGGCGTATGTACGTTATTCAGACTGAGAAACAGGCTTTTTTCAGCCAATACAATTTGTTCCAGCATATTATAAGGGTACTAATTCATTGCAATTGTTTCAATTTGTTCGGTTTTAACCCATCCGTTTTTGCCGTCGGGGGTTTCGATATATACCCAAGCATCACGCTGCTCGCCGAGTGTTACTTTGGCACCTTCGCCAATAGAAGTAACCATGTTTGCCGCATTTTCGGGGGCAGAACGGAGCGTACATTGCCCCACAAGCACAATTGCCTGGCTTTTATCGAAAAAATCCCGGGTACGCGTTCGTACCACAAATAGAAACAAAATGGTGAGCAGAAGCGCAGATATTGCCGTATAGAAGCCAACTCTTCGGTACATTTGCTTAGCAGAAAGGAGAAAAAGCAATACTGATGCGATGGTGAGCAATGCAAAGAGTATAGCGAGCGTAACCGACAGTGTAGCCGTAGGTGTATAGCAAATAGTATGCCAAACCTCGGAAAGGAGCGGACGCGTATAGTCAAAACGATCCACTGTTTGGCTGTTGGCAAGGATTAGGTTATGCTTTGTTGCCTGATCCTCAGGTTTATAGCGCAACGCACGTTCGTAATTTAGGATAGCTTTACCCATTTGACCGGTGCGATAATAGGCATTGCCCAAATTATAGCAGAGTGTAAAGTTACGCTCGGAAGGGTTCTTTACGAGGAAACTTTCGATCATTTCGGCAGCTTCGGTATACCTTTCCGTGTTATAAGCCGCCTCAGCAGCCGTTAGCACGCTATCTACCGAAGAGGTTGCCCGCATCGGCACACAGGAGCAAAGCGATAAAATCAGCAATATATATTTTTTTTTCACGGCTTACCTCCTTTCTTTAGGCTCATTTGTTTTATGGCAGCGATGCTCCGCTCGGTCCATTCGCTCAAATTGTGTGCTTCGTTCGGCTCGGAAGCACCCCCTCCGTAGCGAATTTTCTCAATGGAAGCCAGCGTATTCACTAATGCGTTGCGGGCATCCTCGGGAGCATCCAAACGCATCAAAGTATCCTTATTAATCGCACTTACGGGAATCATAAAGCGATCAGACACAAACTGATAGAGCACGTTAGCCATCTGTTCGCAAAGCGCACGCTGATCTGAAGCGGAAGTACTCGTTTTCTGTATACTTTTCAGAGCCGCAAGGGCGCGCGGAGCCGCTTCTTTTTGGCGATTAAGAGGCGTATCGGCGTGCAAACGCTTATACCGAACGAAGAGGAAATAAAAAGCAATTCCGCAAAGAATTAGGAAGACGAAAAGCCCCGGCCATAAGAGCGAAGCGGTAAAGCGATAGAGCGCACCGGTATAAAGCGCATAGCGCGGCGAGAGCGGCGCTATATCGTTTCCGGAAAAAGCAGCTGCTTTTTCGTTATCCCCTTGCTTCACATTTAGCTGTATCGGGTTGCTTTTCAGCGTCTTGTACGCATTTGCTTGTGGATCGAAGTAGGAAAAAGTTACTTCCGGAATAGTAAAGGTACCGGTATTACGCGGTATAAACTGATAGGTATCACTTTTCACTCCGGAAGCGCCACCGGTAGCAGCGGTAATGCGGCTATTGGTTGTGGGGTCGTAATGCTCAAAGCTTTCGGGGAAAAGTACCTTAGGCATCGCAAGTAGCTTCATATTTCCCTCGCCACGCACGCTCAGAATTACGGAAGAGGGCGAACCGGTTCGCAAGTTTTCCCTGTCGGGCACAGATACATCAATAGTGAAATTGGAGCCCACTGCGTTGGTAAATCCTTCGGGAGCCCCGTCCGGTAGCGGCTTTACATTGATGTTTACTGCCGGCGATGCTACGCGTTTGCTCACGGTGGGCACGGCTGATTGGGCAAAAAAGCTCTCGGCCGAATCGAAATCATCCTCAACCGCCATGACCAAGCCAAAGTCGCCGCGCGGAATGGTTAGCGCCCCGCTGCGTTGCGGATAGATAAGCACTTGGCGAATAACGGCAGTAAAGTAGTTTTTGCCCTTATAATGTTCAATAACCAACTGAGGCGTATCGCCCTGCTCAATCTCTTCCTCGATAAAACCATCATACTCGGGGAACTTAGCCTCCTCAAATTGTATGTGGCTACTATGGGTGTACAGTTTGAAAGAGAGGAGCAACGCTTCGTGTTCGTATACAGTTGTTTTGGACGGAATAGCGAGGATAAAGAGATCATTATCCGCCACCGAGCGAGCAGAAGCTCTATTTGTTCCTCCACGGGCACCGGACTCCGCAGGCATAACGGTTATAAGGATGGCACGCGTTCGGTAACGTTTTCCGTTGGCAACGATAGATGCGGAGGGAATGGTCACTTTGCCCTTTTCTCGTACGAGGAAGGTTCCGGTGTAGGTGGTAGTTACGTGTCCGTTTACATTAGCGACGGAAACTGCGTTGGCAGGAGGGAAAATAACCTCAATTCCCTCAAAGGACGAAGTGGAAAACCCAGAGCCCTGAGCGCCATCCAATACAAAACGCACTTGGAACTGCTCTCCCGCTACCACCTGACGTGGCGCATCGCACGAGAACCGTACCTGCCCCCTCATGGAAAAGAAAGCACATAGCCACAGGGCAAGGGCTATGCCGCTCCTCAGAGAATAGTGCTTTATCGTTATCATAAACCTGTGGGAGCAGGCAAAAGGAGGGGCGTATAGATTCGCCTTGTTCCTTTGCTCTGCTCTGTACTCATTATTTCTTCCGGAAAAAGGTATATACCTTTCGTACAAAACTTATATACCTTTTTACTGAAACCTATATACCTTTTCACTCAAACTTATATACCTTTGGACACAGCGGTCCGGTTCATCGCGAAAGCCTCCGGCATCGTGTTGTCCGTTGCCTTCCTAAAAGCGTGCTACCACGGCTTTGCATTTGGCGCCGTTCGCGGCTGATCCTTCTTATTTTCTTGCTCTACACGGCGACGCGTTTGGTCATCATCCTCCCGAAAGGACTCCAATATCTGCGAAGCGGTTTGCTTATCGATGGAGTTACTTTGGGGCTTTTGTTGTTGCTGTTGCGGTTGATTTTCCTGCGGTTGCGCGTTATTTCCGCCGTTTGAATTATTCTGCTTGGGCATGAGCTTTAGTGCCAAAGCGAGGTTGTAGCGTGTTTCGTCGTCCGTAGGATTAAGGCGGAGGGACTGTTTGAAGCTTTCCGCCGCTTTTGCGTAATCCTTCTTTTTCATAAACGCATCACCCACATTGTGGAACAGAGCGGCAGCTTCCTCGGCAGATACGTTATCCGCCGCCTCCGCAGCACGACCGTATTCCGCAATCGCCTCATCGTACTTTCCTTGTTCGTAAAGGGTTTCGGCGAGCCCGTAGCGGGCATGGATGAGCGTACTATCCGCCTGAAGCGCAGCGCGATAGCGTTGCTCTGCATCGGACATTTTGTTCTGTTTTGTGTATTTTACGGCACTTCGGTACGCTCTGCGCGAAGTTACGCTCTGCGCCCCGGCAACCGACGAGGAAAAGAGTGCCGTAAGCAGAAGAGTGGAGAGGATAGTTATATAGTTTTTCATCGGTCAAATATACGCAATCGGTTGATGAACCTGCTCTTTCTCATTAGAATAAGCTCCATAAGCAACATACAGATCAGTGCGGCAGCTACAAACCATCCGTACAATTCTTCCGTTGTTCCGGCGTGCGCCGTTACTACCGCCTGCGGCAACTTGCCCAGTTCATCGCTAATCCTACGGCTCAACGACACCACGCTTGCACCTTCAAACATAACGCCTTTACCCGCTTCGGCTATACTTTTGCAGAGTTCCGTGTTTACGCGGGTTACCACGTCGCTTCCGCTCTCATCTTTTAAGTATCCGCCATCGATCGGTATCCGCTCGCCCTCGCTACTACCCACAGCAACGGTATATACCTTTATTCCGGCTTCGGCAGCCTTTTTCGCCGCAGATACGGCATCGGAATCGTGATTTTCGCCATCCGTAAAGAGAATAATAGCCTTGCCTATATCACCACGATCACTGAAAGAGGCGGCCGCCTTGGCTATGGCAGGAGCAATTGCAGTACCCTGACGGGTGAGCATTCCGCACGAACAATCGGAAATGAAGGTTTTGACGGACGCGCGATCCGTTGTGATAGGCAAATGGATATAGGCATCGCCGGCAAATACCACTATACCTATTTTGCTTTCACGCAGTGCATCCGTTACTCGTTGAGCAGTTATCTTGGCAAATTCCAATCGTGAGGGCGAACGATCGCTCGCCAACATTGAATTGGATACATCCATCACCAACATCGCCTCTATACCTTTTTCTTCGTTCGGCATCTCTCTTTCCCTGAAAAGCTGTGGACGAGCCAAAGCCACAATCAGTAATCCAAGAGCAATTAATGCCAATCCGTTGCGCGCAAGGCGATGCAGCGTAGTTGCCTCAGGCTTAAGCGGTTTGAGCAAGGGAAGCTCAGCAAACTGCCGCTCCTTGGCACGCCGTCTGCGGAACCCCACGTAAAGCAGCAGCATTAATAGGGGTAAAAGCAGCAAAAGCCACAAATAGGATGGGTAAGCAAAGGTCATCACGGATTTGTTCTAAATAGGGTTGCCCTTAATACCAGAGAGAAGAAAAGCAGCAACAGCCCCACCCATAGGAAGGGAGCGAAACGCTCCTGGTAGGCAACAATATTACGACTAATCAGTTTGCTCTTCTCTAAACGGTCAATTTCGCGGTAGATTTCTCTCAGCGTTTCGTTATCGGTAGCGCGATAGTACTGCGCTCCGGTCACCTGAGCGATCTGCTTCAGCGAGGCTTCGTCTATATCTGCTTTAACATAATCCACCACCGTTCCGAAGGCGGTTTGACGCGGATACGGCGCTTCGCCTAACGTACCCACTCCAATGGTGTATACACGTATTCCCAAGCCCTGAGCGATAGAAGCCGCCATTGAGGGGGATATGCTGCCGCGATTATTAGTACCATCAGTGAGCAGAACCGCGATGCGGCTCTTCGTTTTGCTCTCTTTGAGGCGATTCAGTGCCGTAGCGATGCCCATTCCTATAGCGGTTCCATCGTCCAAAACACCCATTTGTACCTCCCCAAGGCGCTCCTTTAGCGTTTCGTGATCAGTAGTCAATGGACATTGCGTAAAGCTTTCGCCGGCAAATACTACCAATCCGATGTTATCGTTGGGGCGCTCCATCACAAAATCGGTAGCCACCGCTTTGGCGGCTTCAAAGCGATTGGGCTCCAAGTCCATCGCCATCATACTACCGGAGGCATCCAGCACCAGCATTATATCTATACCTTCCACGTTGCTTTGCTCTATAGTATTGCTGTTTTGTGGCCGTGCTAAAGCCATAATCAGTAGAGCGAATGCCACCATTTCCATACCAAACGGCAAATGACGCATCCGAACACGCCATCCGCCCGAAGTGAGGCGTCCGAACGTTGAAATACGCAACGTGGCGTGATTCCTATTGAACACCAATAGGTAATAAGCCACTAACAGCGGAATAAGTAGCAAAAGCCACAAACGCGTGGGATAGAGCCAAGTCATTGTGCGTCCTCCTCTTCTTTCTGCTCTAATGCGGCATCCAACTGAATTGCCACACCTATATACTTATCGCCCGCCGTTTGCGCGTCCGTTGCCGGTAGTGACGCAGCGGAGAATTTGGCTCTATCGCTACTATCCAACAAACGTTTCATAAGCTCCATTGCGTCATCCGGAATCAAACCTTTCTGCCGCATTGTGGCATAGAGCTGACGAGAAGTGGCTTTGGATGCATCCATCACGCCCAAACGCGTTAGATAGGTTCGGAACGAGCCGTCTGCCAACGTAAAGAATTCGCGTACTTTTCCCTGTTCGGGCAGGTGCTGCGCTTCGAGCGCCTCCATTTCCGCCCTCAATTGCTGTAGAGGCGTAAGCGGAACCATTTTCACCTTTCGGGATGGATGTAGCGCTGCACGAGCTTTTCGCTTGCGTACAATTCGATAGCCCAATATACCGCCTGCCACTAATAGTAGGCCGAGCAGCCACGGCCACAAGAGAGCCATTATTTCTGCAAAACTATACTTTAGATGCCAAGGTCCCTTGAGCGGGTAAAATTGCTCTGCTTGCGTTGTATCCACGTCCGGCATCATTACCTTCAAAACGAGCGGACGGCTGAACATCTCCTTTCCACCCACTTTCACGCCAAACGCCGGAAGTTCAACAATTTCATCCTCGGCAAACGAAGTAACTACCATCTGGGCAGTGATTTCCTTTACTGACCCGCCCAAATCCACCGTATCGGTTACCGCAAAAGAAAGCGCTTCCGCTTTACCAAGTTGCTCTTTTTGCGGTATAATGAGGTACGTTTCGTCCAAACGATCGGTACGTATTTTCATCGTTATTACCGCTTGTTCGCCAATCATTATCTCGGCGCGATCCAAAGTGGTAGTAATTCCTGCATCTTGGGCGTAGAGCGGTGCCGCGCAGAGAACTATCGCCCATAGGAAAACTAATAATCGATGTTTCATCTTTTGGCAAACAATCTCATCAGCGGTAGCGCAAAATCTTCGCCGCATGATACCTCCGTATAGTCAATTCCCATCCGTCGAAGCATTGCAGCGTGACGATCCCGCGCTTCCGTAAATTGCTTGTGGTACTGCTCACGTACCTTACGGGATGACGTATTTACCCATGCGGTTCGTCCGGTTTCCAAATCCTCAAATTGAACCAGTCCCATCGGAGTCAAATCGGCTTCCCGCCGGTCGCTCACTTCAATAGCCATCAGATCGTGTCGAAGCGAAGTAAGCATGAGCCGCTTGCGATAGGTTTCGCTGAGTTCATCCGCGATAAAATCGCCCATCAGGAAGAGCGTGGCGCGCTTCTTTAGCACTCCGTTCAGAAAATCAAGTGCTGCTTCCGTATTCGTCCCTTTTCCTTCTGCTCGAAACGATAGCAATTCGCGAATTATGTAGAGGATATGCCGGCGACCTTTAGCGGGAGGTATATACTTTTCCACCCTATCCGTGTAGAGAGCCACGCCCACCTTGTCGCTATTCTCCATAGCTGAGAACGCCAAAGTGGCAGCTATTTCCGCCACCAACTCACGTTTTGTTTCGCCAATGGTACCGAAATCCAAACTTCGCGACATATCCACGGCGAGCATTAACGTAAGCTCGCGTTCCTCCTCATATAGCTTTACGTATGGCGCATCGTGCCGAGCCGTTACGTTCCAATCGATATCCCGCACGTCGTCGCCCGCCTGATAAGCGCGCACTTCGCTAAAAGCCATACCGCGTCCCTTAAAGGCGCTGTGGTATCGCCCGGCAAAGGCGCTGTTCACCAAGCCCTTTGCTTTTATCTCTACACGCTTTACGCGCTCAAAAAGCTCTTTACTCGTCACGGCTTTTTCCGATTGATTACGGAACGATCACCTTAGCAAGTATTTCGTCTACTATCTGATCGCTACTGATCCGCTCTGCTTCCGCTTCGTAGCTCAATCCGATCCGGTGGCGAAGCACATCGTGCGCCACGCTGCGTACATCCTCGGGCAGAACAAAATCCCGTCCTTCCGTAAACGCTTCCGCACGGGCAGCCAGAATGAGATAGATTGAAGCTCTTGGCGAAGCTCCGTAGCGAATCATCGGCTTAAATGTATCGAGTCCGATCCGCTCCGGCTGACGTGTTGCCGTAGCTATACTTACTGCGTAACGAATAATCTTATCGTCCGTATGCACTTGACGCACAGCCTTGCGTGCCGCTAGTATATCTTCGCGACCAACGAACGCACTCAGCTCCGGCATGCGGCTCTCCATATTGAGCCGAACTACCTCAGTTTCCTCCTCTTCCGTTGGATAATCCACTAATACTTTCATCATGAATCGGTCCAGCTGAGCCTCCGGAAGCGGATAAGTACCCTCTTCCTCAATCGGATTCTGTGTAGCCATTACCATAAAGGGCTCATCTAACGGATAGGTAGTTTCGCCTATAGTAACTTGCCGCTCCTGCATTGCTTCCAAAAGCGCACTCTGCACTTTGGCCGGCGCACGGTTAATTTCGTCCGCCAATACGAAATGTGCAAAAATCGGACCCTTTTTGACTACAAAGCTCTCCTTGGCATGATTATACACGAGCGTACCGGTTACGTCCGCCGGCAATAGATCCGGTGTAAACTGAATACGACTAAAATCCGCATTCACTAAACGCGATAGGCTCTTTATGGCCAAAGTTTTGGCCAATCCGGGGACCCCTTCCACCAGCAGATGCCCATCCGTGAGCAGTGCGATGATCATACTGCGCACTAAATGCCGCTGACCGATGAGCGTACGTGCCAAGCCTTCCTCCAGCGTTACTGCGAAGCGTTCCGCTGCCACGCTTCTTTCCGGCTCTCTACTCCTATCTTCTGACATATTTTATTTCCCTTTATCTCTGTTTTCTCTATAACTATTGGGATTGCGCTCCCCGACTCTCTCGTCTTTCGTCCTCGCGCTCCCCTTGCGATTTCTATCGCCCTTTTCATGACAAAATTACGAAACTTCCGCATCTCAGACTAATTCCGCGCATACGTTGCCCATAGCAGAAACGCCTACCACCACACAAAACTTCCCATTTATTGATATAAACAATGAAAGGGGGGTAAATTGTTCAAACGAGCAAATGGAGTACAGCGCAAGGCGCTATAAGTAAAAGGGTTAGCGAACAATATTGGTTTTTAGAGGGGAAGGACGGTGGCGGGGCCGAGAATGATGCCGTCATCGGGTCGGGATGTATAGAAAGTGCATCCGCGTCCTTCGCTTTCCACCAGTTGTTTGAGGAAAGAATCATACGTATCCGGTGCAAGCGTTACCAGCAGATTACGACCTTCCGGCGGCGTAGTGGGGGTGAGGGTCGATTGGAGCTGTGTGTCAGGCGTTGGCTCGGATGAGGTGAGGGGCGTGAGATCGATGGGGAGGAGGTTCAGCTCGGAACGCGTTGGCACAGAGGGGATAACGGTGCTGTGTGCTTTTTCTTTGCGCCGAGCCAAAAGGGGTATCGCTTTGGCGATCAAAAACTGACCTAACTTATTGTGGGGGTGATGCTTAGCATAAAAAAGTTGCATCGCTCCGAAGAAAGCGTTTCGGTAACGTATCCGGTTGCCGGAGGCTGCTTCGCTCTCGCCTTTGTAATGCAGTATGGGCAAAGGCAGGTAGTCGCAGCGATAACCGAGCTTTCGGAGCGTGTAGGAGAGGTCGATATCCTCACCATACATAAAGTAACGTTCGTCGAGCAAACCGGCTTCCTCAAAGGCTTTTCGCCGAAGTAACATAAAAGCGCCCGAGAGCAAACCTACCGAATGCATCTCGCTGTTATCGAGCCAACCGGCATAATACCGGTTAAAAAGGCGCGATTTGGGGAAACAGCGCGCTAATCCGAGGAAACGGCAGGCACAGCTCCAGAGCGATACACTGCCACGCTTGCTCTCAGGAAGGAAGTTACCGCGCGCATCGTGCATCCGAACGCCCACAGTGGCAGTACGCTCGTTTTGCTCCATATGGTCAAGAGCTTTGCGAAGCGTATCCGGTCCTATTATGGTATCGGGATTGAGCAGCAGCACATATCGGCTTTGCGATGCGCGAACCGCTCGATTATTGGCTTTGGCAAAACCCTCGTTGTTATCGTTTTGTATATAGCAAACCTCGGGATATCGAGCACGCAAATAGGCGATGCTATCATCCCCCGAGGCATTGTCTACCAGATAGATACGCGCATCCATACCGCGCGTTGCCGCCAAAGCGGCTTCCACAGCTTGGGCGGCAAAGTATTTCACCTTGTAATTGACAATAACAACGGCGAGCAACACCTATTCGGCAATCAGCAGATAGTAATTCTTCTTTCCGCGCTGTACGAGCAGATATTTGCCGCTTATGAGGGCATCCGCACCGATGGTAGCTTGTGCATCGGTCACTTTTTCCTTGTTAATGCTCAAACCGCCTGCAGTAATGAGCTTACGCGCCTCGCCTTTTGAAGCAAAAACGCCACTTTCAGCGAGCAGATCCACTACTACGGGTTGCGCTTCCACGCGGCTCCGTGCTACGGTGTAGGTAGGCACGCCTTCAAGTACCTCTAATAGAGTTGCTTCGTTCAGGTTCATTAGTGCGGCATGGGTATTTTGCCCAAAGAGAATACGGGTAGCTTCCTCCGCCGTTTCAACCGCTTCGGCTCCGTGTACCATAGTGGTAATTTCGCGCGCCAAACGCTGCTGCAAAGCGCGCAGATGCGGTGCTTGGCTATGCTCCTTGTAGAGCGCCTCGATTTCCTCAAGCTCCAACTCGGTGAAAATCTTCATATAGCGGTACGCATCCTCGTCTCCCGTATTGATCCAGAACTGGTAGAACGCGTAGGGCGACGTGTAGCGCGCATCGATCCATATATTGCCCTTTTCCGTTTTACCGAACTTGCCGCCGTCCGCTTTGGTGATGAGCGGGCAGGTCAGCCCATAGGCGTCGCCCTGCTCGATGCGACGGATCAGCTCCGTACCGGTAGTAATGTTGCCCCATTGGTCGCTACCGCCCATTTGCAACTTACAGCCCTCCGTGCGGTAAAGATGCAAAAAGTCGTATCCCTGAAGTAGTTGGTAGGAAAACTCGGTAAAGGAGAGCCCGGCGGCACTTCCGTCCAAACGGCGCTGAACGGAGTCCTTTGCCATCATATAGTTTACGGTGATATGCTTGCCTATCTCACGGATAAAATCGAGAAAGGACCAATCGTGCATCCAATCGTAGTTATTGAGCAGCTTCGCGCCTGTATTGATCTTGCGGTCAAAATCGATAAATCGTTCCAATTGGTGACCGATCGCTTCCTGATTATGTCGGAGCGTATCCAAGTCGAGCAGGTTACGTTCCTGGCTTTTCATCGAAGGGTCGCCGATCATCCCGGTAGCCCCGCCCAGCACAGCGATGGGACGATGCCCAGCACGTTGCAGGCGACGCAACATCATTACACTGACCAGATGCCCTATGTGCAATGAATCCGCCGTAGGATCGATTCCTACATATGCGGTGGTTACTTCACGGGCGAGCAACTCTTCTACCCCGGGCATCATTTGGTGCAGCATACCGCGCTGCTTCAACTCCTCAACAAAATTCGCTTTCATATTATCTTTTCCTCCATACACATACAACTGCAAAGTTAGGTATTAATCGTTTAGCGATCCGGCTCTGTTCATCCTCCTCGACAAAAGGTATATACCTTCCGCGCGAAACTTATATACCTATTATGCCAAAGGTATATACCTTTCCGACGAAACCTATATACCTATTTTCCGATGGCTGTAGCACCGGTTTCCATTAGGTAGGCTTTGATGAATTCATCTATTTCGCCATCCATTACGGCAGTTACGTTACTGGTTTGGTAACCTGTCCGGTGATCCTTCACGCGCCGATCATCAAATACGTAGCTACGTATCTGACTGCCCCACTCAATCTTCTTCTTTCCGGCTTCGATTTCGGCTTGCGCTGCGCGCTTACGTTCCAAGGCTCGATCGTACAATTGCGAACGAAGCAGGCGAAGGGCATTCTCGCGATTATCGAGCTGTGAGCGACTTTCGGTGTTTTCAATAACGATTTCATCCTCGTTGCCCGTATCGGGGTCGGTATAGCGATAGTGCAACCGCACGCCGGTTTCCACCTTATTGACATTTTGTCCGCCGGCACCGCTCGAACGGAAGGTATCCCACGAGAGTAGCGATGGGTCCACCTCAACGGTAATGCTATCGTCCACCAGCGGAACCACAAATACGCTCGCAAAGGAGGTCATCCGCTTTCCCTGCGCATTATAGGGAGAAACGCGCACTAAACGGTGTACGCCGTTTTCGCCCTTTAGGTAACCGTACACGGAATCGCCCTCAATTTGCATCGTAACGCTCTTGACGCCCGCTTCATCGCCATCCTGCCAGTTGGTGATGGTAACCTTGTAATTGTGCCGTTCCGCCCATCTTTGGTAAAGCCGAACCAGCATAGATGCCCAATCCTGGCTTTCGGTGCCACCGGCGCCGCTGTTTATTTTCAGCACCGCCCCCAGGCGATCCTCCTCGGCACGAAGCATGTTGGCGAGCTCCGCTGCTTCAAGCTCCTTAATTGCAGCTTCGTAAGCGGCATCCACTTCGGCTTCCTCGGTAATTCCTTCCTTGTAAAAATCAAAGGAAAGGCGTACTTCCTCCGCTTTGGTAGATACCGATTCGTACGTGTCAATCCATTTGCGCAGCTCTTTTACCTTACGCATTTGCTGCTCGGCGCGCTTAGGATCTTCCCAAAAATGGGGGTCTTGGGTTTTAAGTTCCTCTTCTTTTAGTTGAATTTTCTTCTGGTCGACGTCAAAGGTACCTCCCCAGCGCCTCGGTGCGCTCCAGCAGGTCATCCAACTGGTCTGTAGTAATCATGATAAATTCTGATTTTCCGATCTAAAAAGTTGATATAAAGAGCCCTCCTCACGATACATCGCCGCAATCTGGAAGGCATAATTACGGCTAATTTGCTTACGTTTTAGCTTCAAAGTAGGGGTTAATTCGCCCTTTTCTATAGTGAACGGCTCGGCAAGGAGCGTAATTCGCTTGATTTTTTCGAACGAAGCGAGCGCGCCCTGTAGTGGCTCTATGTGCGCCATAAGGAAGCGATTCAGAGCCGGCAGCGCAGCTAATTGGGCAATCGACTCATTTCCGCTGATCACGCCGTGCTGCAACGCCTTAGCACGAAGCTTTTCCCAATTGGGATATATAAGCGCGCTGACAAATCGGTAGCCGTCGGCAATGACCGCCACCTGTTCAAAATAGGGATCGCCGGTGAGAATCGCCTCAATTTGGCGCGGAGCTATATACTTTCCGTTAGCCGTTTTGTATAGATCTTTAAGCCTTTCGACAAAAAAGAGCGTATTGCCGTCCAATCGCCCGGCATCACCGGTGCGGAACCAACCGTCTTCGGTAAAAGCCTCCCGATCGGCTTCGGGATTATTATAGTAACCCGGGGTGATCGTTTTGCCGCGAAGCTCAATTTCGTTCGTGTTGGGCGCAAGGCGCACCTCTAAACCGGGGATAATTTGCCCTACGGATCCGGGAACAAAGCCCTTGCGCGGATAAGCCGCTACCGTGGCGCAACTCTCCGACAAGCCGTAACCGATAATGATGGGTATACCTACGGAGCGAAGAAAACGGGTTATTTTGTCGTCCAAAGCGGCTCCGGCAACGGGAAAGAAGCGTCCGCGCTCGATGCCGATGGTACGTTTCAGCATAAGGAAGGCTGTATGCGCGCAAATCCAATAGAGCAGTGCGAGCCAAATCGGCGCGCGTTTGCCCACATTGCGGTACGAAAAGAAGTAACGCTGCCCAACGGAAACCGCTTTCCTACAGCACCATCGCAGCATCAACAGGCTATTTTCGATGCGTTCCTGTACAGCGATGTACACTTTTTCCCAATAGCGCGGTACATTACACATAACCGTGGGGCGCATTCGGGGCATAAGTGACACAATTTGCTTCGGATTGGTCACAATGTAGGTAGATACGCCTTGCGAAAGACAAAAGTAGAACCACATCTTTTCAAAGATATGGCTTAGCGGAAGGAAGCTTACACTTTTGTCCGAAGCGGTGATAAACGGGTAGAGACGATGGTGCGTTTCGATTTGCGCCAGCATCTGACTGTGCAAAACCTTTACACCTTTTGGCTCACCGGTGGTACCGCTTGTATAGATAAGTAGCGCCAAATCGGATGGTAGCGCCTCGCCATGCCGCTCTCTTACGGTAGTTTCGTTGCGCATTGAATCACCCATTCGGATAAAATCGGTATAGTAAAGCGAGCGTTGATCCCCCGGTTGCCGCACAACGGTAGGGTCAAATATGACAATATGTTCAAATATTCCCTTTTCCCGCTGTACTTGATACACATTGTTGTACTGTAGCTGTCCGCCCACAAATATAGTGCGGAAGCCGCTTTGCAGGGCGATATACGCCACTTGCTCCGGTGAACAGGAGGGATAAAGAGGTACCGATACGGCGCGAGTAGCAAAGATACCGAGCTCTGTATAGGTAACTTGGCACAAATTAGGGCTATAGATGCCCACCGCCTCACCGGTAGCAATGCCCAAACCGACCAAAGCCTTTGCCGCCGCCACAGCCTGTTCCGCAAACTCCGCACCGGTCATATGCCGCCGGTGATCCGTATCCGGGTCAAACCACTTTAGGAGGCGTTTCTCCGGATAATTACGGTTAATCAGCTCTATCAGGTCGGAAACGTGCGTCATCGGCTCGGGTCCGCTGGATAATAGGTCCCCAACGGGGAGGTTTAACTATTCATTGAAGCGAGGAACTCCAAGTTAGATTCCGTAGCGTCAAAGCGTTCTTTCACAAATTCCATCGCTTCGATGGGGTTCATTTCGCTGAGGTATTTGCGCAAAATCCACATACGGTTGAGCGTAATCTGATCCAGAAGTAAATCGTCGCGACGGGTGCTGCTGCTCATAATATCTATAGCCGGGAAGATACGCTTGTTTGCCAATCGGCGGTCGAGCTGTAGTTCCATATTGCCGGTTCCCTTGAATTCCTCAAAAATCACCTCATCCATCTTGGAACCGGTATCGGTTAGCGCAGTTGCCAGTATAGTTAAGCTACCACCGTTCTCAATGTTTCGCGCGGCTCCGAAGAAGCGTTTGGGCTTTTGCAGCGCATTAGCATCCACACCGCCCGATAGAACCTTACCGCTGGCAGGCTGAATGGTGTTATAAGCACGCGCCAAACGGGTAATTGAATCTAGTAGTATTACCACATCGTGCCCGCATTCCACCATACGTTTGGCTTTGTTCAGCACGATTTCGGCAATTTTTACGTGCCGTTCTGCCGGTTCGTCGAATGTAGAGGCAATAACTTCCGCATCCACGTTACGCGACATATCGGTCACTTCTTCCGGACGTTCGTCGATAAGCAACACTATATCATACACTTCGGGGTGGTTCACCGCGATGGCGTTGGCGATATCTTTCAGAAGAATAGTCTTACCCGTTTTGGGCTGCGATACAATTAGCCCGCGCTGCCCCTTACCAATTGGGCAAAAAAGATCTACAATACGCATCGAAACGGGGTCGAATATGGAAGGTACGTTTAGCGTTTCGAGCTTGAACTTTTCCTGTGGAAAGAGCGGCGTAAGGTGATCAAACTGAACACGATCCTGAACTTCCTGCAGCGTACGTCCGTTGATGCTCTTCAATTGGGAGAAGGGGAAGAACTTTTCGCCCTCACGAGGCGGTACAATAGTACCTTCCACTACGTCACCCGTTTTGAGCGAATAATTCTTAACCTGCTGAGCCGATAGGTATACATCATCGGGCGAGGGCAGATAGTTAAAGTCCGAGCTGCGCAAGAATCCGTATCCTTCCTGAATTACCTCCAATACGCCGGTTATAGGCAATACGCCCTTAAAGTCGTAAGGTTTATCGGTTTCGTTCTTTTTTGCCTTAGCGTTGCGCTTTTTCCCTTTATCGTCCGCGCTACGCTTGGGCAACATGCTATCGAGCAACGTTTCCTGTGCTTCGTCGTGTACAAAGGTTTTCCGCTGCCTTGCCGTGTTTTTTTGCTCGTTTGCCGCACCGGGTAGCACTTCGTCCAAGTCGGAAACGACGGAACTAAGCGATGCAGAGCTATCGGCTTCGTACGCATCGCGACGTATATCGGCACTTTGGTTATCCAAATCGGTAATTACGTCGTGCAAGGTATTGCCCACGCGAGGCGCTTTAGCCGGTTCTTCCACTATAGCGGGATGGTGATAAGCCTCATCCTCCCCGTTTCCGGTGTGAAGCGCATCGATGGCATCGTCCAAATCGTTGACCACATCGCTAAAATAGCGGTTATCTTTATCTTCGGAGGCAGCATTGATTTCGCCCACTACATCGTCCAAATCGGATACAACTCCCGCCAATCCGCTCTGAATAGGCTGCATTGCTGCATCATCCTCTAACAGAGCCGGATGCTTCGCCTTATTGGGAGCAGCCGTATGCTTACCGTTTTCCTTATTTTCCTTTGCCGGAGCGTCCGTTTTAACCGCAGTTCCCTTGCCGCCGCTTTGCGTGCGCTGTGTGCGGGTTGACGCCACTTTTACTTTATTGTCCTGCACCGTTTTGCGCGGTCTGCCGCTACTCTTGCGTGCATTGGGCTTATCGTCCTTGTCGGCAGCACGCTTGTTCGTGCTCTTAATCGTTTTAGTTGTTGCTTCGTAAGCAGCTTGGCGATCAAGAATGAGGAATACGATGTCGCGAGCCTCATCGGGTATTTCGTCGATACCCATCTCGCGAGCGATCTTTTCAAGCTCCTCCTTCGATTTTTTGTCTAACTCAAATAACTTGTACTTTGGCATTGTTTCTCTGCTTCTCCCTTGAAAAAAAGGGTCTAAATGGCTTTACTTGTGATTGATAAAAGGGCTGAAACTGTTCTTCGTTATACCAAACCCAAATGTTTGCTTCATCGCCCTGATGCGGCTTCACCCTTCCGGGGTTCTGTCACGAACGAAAGAATACGAAAAAAGCACACATTTGTGCAACGTTCCCTCCTCTATCGCTTGCAAAGGTAAGAAACGTTTTGGAAAAACAACACTTTCCGATTACCATCTTTTGAACATATCGTTAAAAGGGGACAAATAGAGCCTTTCCGGCGGTGCGGAGTAGTGCTCCGCAAAAGGTATATACGTTTCAACTAAAAGGTATATAAGTTTCTGCCGATAGGTATATACCTTTCACCCAATAGGTATATACCTTTTGCCGCGAAGCTCGGACAATGCCCACGCGATAGGCGTGCAATACATTATTCTTTGTACCTTTGGGCAGGAAAAGGAAGGAAGAGGAACGATCGATATGGCAGCCACAAAAGGAGATAAAAAAGCGGGGCAACGCTCCCCTGTGCGCCTACTCTTAACCCAAATACTTATTATGCTGCTGTTATCCGTTTGCATAGTGGCGCTCGCTTTGGCACTGTTAGACCTCTACACGCTACACGGAAAGGTAACAGTGGTACCGGATATTGTGGGCAAGTCTATGGCGGATGCAGAGAAAATGCTCAAAAAGCAGCATCTGACCTATGAGATTGTGGATTCGATCTACACGGAGGATGCCCTGCCAGGTAGCATTCAAGACGTACAACCCAAGGCGGGAAGCAAGGTAAAGCCTAACCGAACCCTCTTCATTGTGGTAAATTCCAACGAACGCCCGCAGGTGGTTATTCCCAACCTCTCGGATCTTTCGATGCGCCAAGCCGAAGCTATCCTACAAGGCTTAGGCTTTACCCGCATCAGTGTGCGCTATGTACCGGGCGAATACGATAATCTAACTCAAGGCGTGAGCACTACCTCCGGAACGATGCTCAGCCCAGGTCAGCGCGTGGATATCTCCACGGCACTAACGCTGGTGGTTTCTACTAACGACGTTGCCTTAAGGTCTCATACCGAAACCATCGGTAGCAAGCCCGATTCGCTCGCTTCAACAACGGATTTCCCCGAGATTAAGGAGGATAGCCTTACAACAAAACCCAAGGAAAAGCTCAAGGAAGATGAAGCCTGGTGGTAACGAAGACTTTATTTCCTCCGATGAGCCTTTTGACGATGAAGAGTGGGCAGAGGAGGAGGAAAGCGTAGAATCCCCTGCGGAACGTTACGAGCATTACTCCATTATAGTTGATAATGGGCAGACCCCTCTGCGCATCGATAAGTTTCTTGCGGATAAAATGGAGCACACCTCGCGCAACCGAATTGCTTTGGCTGCCGAGGCGGGGGCAATCTACGTGGGCGAGACGGCTGTTCGTAGCAACTACAAGGTCAAACCGGGCGATCGGATTTCGCTCCGCTTAGAGCGTCCACCGCACGAAAAAGGCATCGTAGCCGAAGATATCCCCTTAGATATTGTGTATGAGGATGATTGGCTCGTGGTAATCAATAAGCCGGCGGGGATGGTAGTACATCCCGGAAACGGCAATTTCACCGGTACGCTGGTCAATGCGCTGGCATATCATTGGCGCGATGTAGCGGGCTATGATCCCAATGATCCGGCTGTGGGATTAGTGCACCGTATCGATAAAGATACGGACGGATTACTGTTAGCGGCAAAAAAGCCCGAAGCAAAAACCTATTTGGCGCGTCAGTTTTTTGAAAAAACAACCGAGCGAACCTACTATGCATTGGTATGGGGGCGCCCGGAGCCTGCCGAGGGCACCATCGAAGGTAATATAGGGCGCGATCCTAAGGATAGAACGCGCATGACCGTGTTCCCTCCCGACAGCGAAGAAGGCAAACCCGCCGTAACGCACTACCGGATCGTTGAGCCACTCGCTTTCGTTTCATTAGTCGCTTGCCGGCTCGAAACCGGACGAACCCATCAGATTAGGGCTCATTTTAAGCATATCAATCACCCGCTTCTGTGCGATGAACGCTACGGAGGCGATAAAATATTGCGCGGACGGCCAACTGCTTCCTATCTACAGTTCGCACGCAACGCAATGGCACTATGCCCTCGTCAGGCATTACATGCCGCCACATTGGGCTTTACGCATCCAATTACCCACCAAAGAATGAACTTTAGCGCACCAATCGCAGCAGATATGGAAGCAATGATCACTGCGTGGCGCAATTATACGCATCTAACTCTCAAACAATGACACGGAAAGAATTTTTCAATATAGCCGTAGTAGCCGGCGGTTACTCGGGAGAACACGAGATTTCTCTGCTTAGTGCGGCTAATCTTATGCGTGTTCTCGCCACACAGCCACGGATCAAACCATACTTAGTTATACTGGAGCGGCAAGGCTGGAGCCTGTCCTTGGACGATAAGCAGTATCCTGTGGACAAAAACGACTTTACCGCCACGCTACCCGAGGGAGAAAAGCTCCATTTTGACTATGCCTTTATCACCATTCACGGCACGCCCGGCGAAAATGGTCTACTGCAAGGCTACTTCGATATGCTGCAAATTCCCTATAACACCGGTGGCGTGTTCACGGAAGCGCTCACTTTCAGCAAATATCACTGCAACCGCTACCTCACGGGATTAGGTTTTCGCACGACTCAAGGCGTACGTATCGAAAAGGAGGAACCGATCATTGACGCCGCCGCATTAGTGGCTCGTTACGGATTACCGCTATTTGTGAAACCAAACGCAGGCGGCTCCAGCTTGGCAACTACCAAAGTATCGTGCCAAAATGAGCTGCAAGCCGCCGTCGAATGCGCCTTTTCGGCAGATAATGCCGTACTTATAGAACAATTTGTAGCCGGCCGCGAAGTAACATGTGGCTGCGTTGTGACACGAGAACAGTGCCTTTGCCTGCCTTTGAGCGAAGTTGTGGTACCATCCAATACCTTTTTTGACTACAAAGCCAAGTACTATGGTGCAAGCCGTGAGATAACTCCGGCTCAAATCGACCCCGCAATTGCCGAAGAGATCCAGCGCATTACCCGCTCTGTAGCACGCAAAATCGATGCTCACGGCATCATTCGCATCGATTACATTATACCTGACGACGGAAAACCGGTTTTGCTTGAAGTGAACACTACGCCGGGCATGACCGATGCCAGCTTTATTCCCCAGCAAGCGGCTGCTGCCGGCTTGGACTTGGGCTCCCTCCTTTCATCCATTATTAAAGATAGTCTTCCCCTATGAATTCTACTTACGACAGCAATGTTATGGAGCGCATTCGTCCCTACAGGGATGAAGAAGTGACGGAAGTTATACGTACTTTATTAGCCGATAATGAGTTCGTTTCCGTAGTTAAGAGCCTTTTCCCGCCCAAAGGCGAGGCTTTACTCGCAAAACTGCCCGATGTGCACTCGGTGCTCGCCTTTAAGCGGTATATTGTAGCTCCGGTTCTGAGCGCCTTAGTACGCCAAAGCGCCTTTTCTATTGATTTGAGCGGCAAAAAGCGTATGGGCGGCGACGTACCGGCTACCTTCATCACCAACCATCGCGATATCATTTTGGATTCGGCTCTGCTCAATTTGCTACTGGACGAAGCCAAGTTTCGGCTTCCACGCATCGCTATTGGCGATAATTTGCTGCTGCGGCCTTGGATAAAAAGCGTGGTTCGGCTGTCGGATGCCGCCATTGTGGAGCGCAGCTTGCCACCAAAGGAATTCCTCGCCTCTGCAACCGCTTTCTCCGCTTTTCTGATGCATTCCATTACTAAGGATGAGGCCTCTTTTTGGATCGCTCAGCGCGAAGGGCGCGCAAAGAATAACGAAGACACGACGCAGCCCGCGATTCTTAAAATGATGTCACTTGCCGGAGACGGCGCTCCCATAGAGCGTTTGCGGCGCCTCAACCTGGTTCCCGTGTCTGTTAGCTACGAATTTGACCCGTGTGACTATCTGAAAGCCAAAGAACTACTGGTGCGAGCCGCTAACGGAAGCTACCAAAAGACTCAGGATGAGGATCTTATTAGTATGCGTCAGGGGTTAACCGGTCAAAAAGGACGCATCCATTTCACCATCGGCACCCCTGTAAACAAGTACTATGACACGGGCGTTTGCAACAATCTTACCGCAAACGAGCTGTTCCGCACTACGGCGGCGTATATCGATAACCAGATTCACGCGCATTATCGGCTCTATCCGAACAACTTTATTGCGGAAGATTTGCTCCAAAACTCCGGCTACAATTATGGCGAAGGGCAGTACAGCGATCGGGAACGTACCGATTTTGAGGACTATCTGACGCAGCGCATCGCTCTCGCCGCATTACCCGATGAGCAGGAACCGCTACTCAGGCGTACGCTCCTCTCTATGTATGCTCGCCCGCTGATCAATTATCGCATGGCGTGCCACGATGCCGATCAATATAAACCTATATAGCCATTTACGATGGACACTATTTCCATACAAGAGTGCTACGCACCCCGCTTCAGCCATTGCTTTGGCTGCGGACAGGCGCATCCCAACGGGTTGCACCTCAAAAGCTATCTTACGGAGGACGGTCAGGAAGCCTTTTGCCGCACCACGCCTCCCGATCTGTACACAGGTGGCGTTCCGAACAATCTTTACGGCGGTTTTATCGCCTCGCTCTTCGATTGCCACGGCACCGCCTCAGCAGCTGCCTTTTATCTAACGAAGCAGGCGTTGCCCCTATCCCCCGATACATTGCAGCGCTTTATTACGGCTCATTTGGAGGTGGACTTCCTTTCGCCCACACCAATGGGTACCGAACTTTTGCTCAAAGCTCGCCCCGTTGAGGTTACCGATCGCAAGGTAGTGCTCGAAATGACCCTTGCCGCCGGCGAACAGATCACGGCTAAAGCGAAGATGGTAGCGGTTCGCTGCCGCCAATAAACGGAGCCGCTCGGCAACGGGGATACAGGCGCATCTTGATAGGTATATACCTTTCGAGTGAGAGGTATATACCTATTGAACGAAACGTATATACCTTTCGATCGAAACCTATATACCTTTTGCGCAATAGGAATATCCCTTTTCGGCAACTTCTCTCCCTCGTCCGAACGGAATTCGTAATTCTTTTTGCTCTAATTGCAAAATATATACTACATTTGCAACGCAGATGGTTGTAAGCAGATGTATATTTTGCTACAGGCTCTTAGATAGAGCATTTTGTAAAGGTAAAATATCAATTGTGAAGCAATATGGAACGAATAGAGGAAACTAAGGCGCAGGGGCAACATAAGGAATATTTTTCCTTTATGTACCATCTTTATAAGCACGGATTCAAGACGATGAGCCGCACCAGTAAAATTCTGTGGATTATCGTGCTTGTTAAGTTGTTTATTATGTTCGCCATACTAAAACCCCTTTTCTTTCCGCGTGTGATTGAGTCACAAGGCGATAAGAAAGCGCAAACGGAATATGTGGTGGAACAAATTACAAGGCGGTAACGTATTCGCTCTACACATAGCGCTTACGGGCAGCTCTACTTGCAGCGTGAAAACCGAAAGTGAAAAATATTAAGCTATAGTAACTATGGAAATGACTGCTTTACTGAATTGGTCGAGAGCTCAGTTCGCACTCACTGCGTGCTACCACTGGCTCTTTGTACCACTGACCTTAGGATTGGGGGTCATTATGGCAATTGCCGAAACTATCTACTATCGGACCAACCGGCCCGAGTGGATGCGCTGGGCAAAATTCTGGCAAAAGCTGTTCGGTATTAACTTCGCAATTGGCGTTGCTACCGGCATTATTCTGGAATTTGAGTTCGGAACCAACTGGTCCAACTACAGTTTCCTCGTAGGCGATATATTCGGTGCACCGCTCGCTATTGAAGGCATTTTGGCATTCTTTATGGAAGCTACCTTCATCGCAGTGATGTTCTTCGGATGGGATCGCGTATCTAAGAAGTTTCACTTGGCTTCCACGTGGCTAACCATTGCCGGCGCTACCATATCGGCTATATGGATTTTGGTTGCCAACAGCTGGATGCAGGACCCCCAGGGTACTGTGTTCAACCCGGATACCGTACGAAGTGAAATGAGTGACTTCTGGGCAGTGGCATTTTCCTCTACAGCCGTGAATAAGTTCTGGCATACAGTTACCTCCTCATGGCTCTTAGGTAGCGTATTTGCTCTTGCCGTTTGCGCCATTTATCTAATGCGGAAGGATAACAAGCACCACGCTTTTGCTTTGGCAAACGCCCGTATGATTGCACCTTTCGGTATCATTGCCGCAGTTTTAACCATCATTACGGGCGATACCAGTGGCAATAACGTAGCAAAACGTCAACCGATGAAGCTGGCAGCTATGGAAGCGCTTTACGAAGGCGGCGAATGTACGCCCGACGGAAAGACAGCCGACGGTAAAGGAGCTGCCCTGAGCATCTTCGGAGTTATAGACGGAAGCAAAACAACTCCGCTTTCGCCGGAAAGTGCCAACCCGTTCTATTTCAACTTCAAGATGCCGTATATGCTGTCCTTCCTAGCCACTCGCAGCACAACCGGCTATGTTCCGGGCGTTAACAACCTGCTCCGCGGCGATTATTACCTTCCGGACGGCACAAAAGCCCTTTCCGCTGAAGAAAAGATGGCTCGCGGCCGAATAGCCATCGATGCCCTTAAAGCGTATCATCAGGCTAAAGAAGCCGGAGACGCTACTGCTCAGGAAGAACAGCGCGCTCTCATTAAGGAACATTTCCCCTATTTTGGCTACGGACATGTAGAAAAAGTGGAGGATTTGGTGCCTAACGTAAAAGTAAACTACTATGCCTTCCGCATAATGGTGGGCTGCGGTATGCTCTTCGTGCTACTCTTTATTATTACCGCCATTATGGTTGGCGTTAAAAAGTATCGCGAAAAATACCTGAAAGCACGCTGGTTGCACGTCATTACCATTATCTGTTTGCCGTTGGTTTATCTGGCAAGCCAGTCCGGTTGGCTCGTTGCCGAAATGGGACGCCAGCCTTGGGCCATTCAAGATATATTACCCCTCAACGCGGCAGTATCGGATATTAGCGCAAGTGGCGTTATGATTACTTTCGCACTCTTTGCCATACTCTTTACGGTACTACTGATTGCCGAAGTGAGCATTATGGTAAAAGCTATTAAAGCCGGGCCTAAAACGCAGGATACGGAGAAACCTCTTTTACAAGAACAATAAGGAGAGAAGAATATGGATTACACAATGTTACAACAATATTGGTGGCTCGTAGTTTCACTGCTCGGAGCCTTGCTGGTCTTCCTACTGTTTGTTCAGGGCGGACAGACCTTTATCTTCCGCTCGGCTAAGGATGCCGGACTGCAAAAGATGATAATCAATTCTACCGGACGTAAGTGGGAGTTCACCCTCACCACGCTGGTCACTTTCGGAGGCGCATTCTTTGCTTCCTTCCCGCTCTTTTACTCCACCTCGTTCGGAGGTGCCTATTGGGTATGGATACTGATCTGTCTGCTTTTTGTACTGCAAGCCGTTTCCTACGAGTATCAATCCAAGAACGGCAATATTTGGGGCAAAAAGACCTACCATTGCTTCCTAATGATTAACGGAATCCTCGCTCCCTTGCTCTTGGGAGCCGCTGTTTCCACGCTCTTTACGGGGGGTAACTTCATCGTAAATAAGGCAAATATCTACGATTTTGATAATGCTTCACGCTTTATCTCCTCGTGGCAACCCTACAACGGTGTACAGCTCCACGGCCTGGAAGCGGTTTTGAATCCGTGGAACATCGTGCTCGGGCTCGCCGTTCTCTTCTTGGCTCGCGTCACCGCGCTACTCTATTTCATCAACAACATCGATGATACCGCGGCGCAGCAGAGAGCGCGCAAAGAGTTGCCGCTTAATGCCATCCTCTTTGTAGCGTTGTTTGTTGCCTACGTTATATTCCTGTTGCTCAAGAGCGGCCTGCGATACGATACCGCTACCGGACAATTTGCCGAAGAGCAGTTCCTCTATCTGCACAATTTCCTGCAGATGCCCGTGGTGCTGATCATCTTCCTTGTGGGCGTGCTCCTTGTGTTGTACGGAATTGGCTTAACGATCTTCAAGAAAGGATACCGAAAAGGCATCTGGTTCGAGGGTATCGGCGTAGTGCTGGCCGTATTGGGCTTGCTGCTCGTAGCCGGCTGGAACAACACCGCGTACTATCCTTCGCTTGCCGACCCGCAGAGCTCCCTCTGCCTTGCCAATAGCTCCAGCAGCCCTTATACGCTGAAAGTGATGAGCTTTGTATCGATATTGGTGCCCTTTGTGGTAGCTTATATCTGGTACTGCTGGCGCGCTATCGACGTACGTCGCATCACGCGCAAAGAAATGGAGAACGAGGATCGCACCGCCTACTAAGTGCCCTCACGAGCCGAACGCCCTGAGCCGGGCGAACCGCATGTATCTAAGCACGAACGGAACGCATCCGGCTGCCCGAACCGAAGAGGCCTAATCGCGAACAGCACGCTCCCGGCCGAGCGAACCGAGGATGACTAATCGCGAACAGGATGCACCCGGCCGAGCGAACCGAAGGCACCTAATCGCGAACGGAATGCACCCGACCGAGCGAACCGAAGGCACCTAATCGCGAACGGAACGCATCCTACCGAGCGAACCTACTACTCGTACGAAACCGCTTGTGGGCGTAGCCATCGGGCTCTGAGCCGACCGTTCAGCTAAATTAAGGGGTGTGTGGAGAGATCTCTCCGCACACCCTTTTTTATATCACGCCCCGAGCTACTCACTCCTTCGCATCCAATGCGCCATCAATCCCCGACGCAATACCCCATTGCTCTATACATTTGCTCACAAATAGCCTATCCATAGCACGAATTCCCCGATACTCTTGCACCGAACTATCCAGTAAATAGAGAAAGGGTATACCGAATCGGCACACAAAAGAAGAAAGAGATATTCCCGAAAGCTCGCTCCCTGCTCTAAGGCCTTGGGAAAGACTCACATCGAAAACACCTCTTTCTACCGCAAGTATAGTATTAATTTGGGATAAAGAAACCCCTTGACCCGACAATATCCATCCGATACAGCCAAAGTATCCCTATACGCCTGCACTGAACTATCCAATAACATAGAGAAAGGGTATACCGAATCGGTACACAAAAGAAGAAAGAGATACACCCCGAGAGACCGGTCCCCTGCTCCAGGGCCCTGGGGAAGTCAAACGCAGGCAGTACCTCTTTCTGCTACAAGTATAGTATTAATTTGGCAAAGCAGCACCCATACTTTCTCGGATCCCCCACCTATTCCTCCCGATCACTCCTCCGACCCACTTAACCGCACCCTCACTACCTCATTATTTCCCTTACCTACCCTCAGAGCCACATATACGCATCGCTTCACCCCTCCGATATGTATCCACCCGATCACTTCCGCGTACCTCCTCAACCATTCATACGTACCTGCGTAATCTCTTCTCTGTAGCTTCTCAACCATTTATACGCACCTGCGTAATTTCTTCCACGTACCTCCTCAACCATTTATACGTATCTAAGCAATCACTTCCGCGTACCTCCTCAACCATTCATACGTACCTGCATAATCTCTTCCACGTAGCTTCGCAACCATTTATACGTAGATGCGCAACCATAGGTACATACCTTCTCAACTATTCATACGTAGATACGCGACCATAGGTACGTACCTTCTCAATAAATCCTTTTAATGATTTATACAAATCGTTTAAACGATTTATACGCGTACTTTAAAGGATTCATACAAATCCTTTAAACAATTTATCGAGCAGCTCTGTAGCAACGATTGAGGAGCTACGTACAACCAGCCAAGCATCTACGTATAAACGGCTGAGCGCCCACGCATAAGCAAGGGCAAAGGTGCGCTATGGTGGGGTGATGGTGCGCTGCGGTGGAGGTGTGGGGTGGTTGACGGCGGGCGGTATGTTCGTAGGAGGGTATCTGAAATTTTGGAACTTATCAGAATTTATCGGAGGAAATCGGATGGGTTCGGATAAGCTCTGATGGACTCCGATAAGTTCCGATAAACTCTGATAGGGAAGAGATTACGGCGTAAGTACGCAAATGCAGGGGCAAATGTACGCAACCATTGGGGCGGAAGTAGACACAAACGAGGGTGAAGGTACGTAGCAGTTACGGCGCATTTACAGTGTGAGAATGCGCATATACGCTAACGTGGGGACACATATACGCAAATGCGTAGGCGAAGGTGTGCTATGGTGGGGCGCAGGTGCACTAACGTGTAGGCGCAAGTACGTTGGTGCGGATACGTATATATGCTAACGCTTGGGCGCATATACGCAAATGCGTAGGCGAAGGTGCGCTACTCTTGCAGTGTTAGCACGCATTAATTGGTGTGCAGGTGTGGGTTGGGGCTGGTAAAGGTGCGCTGCGGTGGCGGTGTAAGTACGCACAAACGAGGGTGAGGGTGTGCTGCGGTAGGAGCGGAAGTACGCAAATGCGTAAGCGAAGGTGGAGGGGCACATCGGCATTATATCGTATTTTTTCCTACCTTTGTCCGTAGAGATAAAGGAGAAAGAGTAGATCCGCAGTGAAAAGATAAGCTTCTCTTGAAAAAGCATCTCATACAGATCTTTCAAGAGTGAGGCACAAATTGAGCAAGAGTTAAATACCCATTCTACAGCAAACAAAGCAGATTATGGCCAGAATACTGATTATAGGCGCAGGGGGCGTCGGCACGGTAGTTGCCAAAAAGGTGGCGCAGAACAGCGATGTATTTACCCACATCATGCTCGCCAGCCGAACAAAGGAGAAGTGCGACCGTATAGCCGCCGAAATAAAGGAGGTTCGCATCGAAACGGCTCAGGTAGATGCCGACAATGTTCCCGAATTAGTTGCGCTCTTCAAAGAGTGGAAGCCGGATTTAGTGATCAACGTAGCACTGCCCTATCAGGACCTTTCCATTATGGATGCCTGCTTGGAAGCGGGGTGTAACTACCTGGACACCGCCAACTACGAACCAAAGGATGAAGCAAAGTACCAGTACTCGTGGCAATGGGCATATCAGGATCGCTTCAAAAAGGCGGGACTGACCGCCATACTGGGATGCGGCTTCGATCCGGGCGTTACAAGCGTCTTTACCGCTTATGCCGCTAAGCATCACTTTGATGAACTGCATTACCTCGACATAGTAGACTGCAACGGCGGCGACCATCACAAAGCGTTTGCCACCAACTTCAATCCGGAAATCAATATTCGTGAGGTGACCCAAAAGGGAAAATACTACGAAAACGGCGAATGGCACGAAACGGAGCCGCAAGAGATCCATCGCACGCTGCACTATCCGGGCATCGGACCGCGCGAAAGCTATCTGCTGTACCACGAAGAGTTGGAGTCGCTCGTAAAGAACTACCCGACGCTCAAGCGGGCACGATTCTGGATGACGTTTGGCGAAGAGTATCTAACTCATCTGCGCGTGATACAGAATATCGGCATGGCGGGCATCGAACCGATTAATTATAACGGAATGGAGATCGTGCCGATCCAATTCCTCAAAGCGGTACTTCCGAATCCTAAGGATCTCGGACACGACTATACGGGCGAAACCTCCATTGGATGCCGCATACGGGGCATCAAGGATGGAAAGGAACGTACCTATTACATATGGAACAATTGTAGCCACCAGGCGGCATACCGCGAAACCGGCACGCAGGCTGTAAGCTACACAACGGGCGTACCCGCTACCACCGGCGCGCTAATGTTCGCCAAAGGACTGTGGAAGGGTGCCGGCGTGTTCAATGTAGAAGAGTTCGATCCGGACCCATTCTTGGACGAATTGGCGCGTCAGGGGCTACCTTGGCACGAAAGCATTGATGCCGATATCGAATTAGAAGCCTAATACCATAACAGATGCGGGGTAAACCCGCGTATTGAGGGGGAAGTGCCGCAACGCATTTCCCCTTTTTTGTTCGATTCGCCACAATCCGTACTACAACAGCCGGTATCGTTTCGGGCCGAAAGCTCTGTGCCGTCCCCGCTCGGTAGGGATAGAAATCGAGGGTTCTCCGATAGGCCTTTCACGGCCCTTAACCTATCAAAGTGTATAAATTAGGGAACAACTATACTTTAAATGATAAGAAAAGCTGACATCAGACGGAGAAATTGATGTTGTTTGTGGATAAAAGTATTATATTTGCCGACAAGAAGAAAGCGAAAAGGTATTTTATCTTTCACTCTGACAAGGAAACGGAACGAGAGAAACGCTTTTATAAAGAGAGAAAGGAATTATAAAGTATCAAAAAAAAGAGCTCAGTTAGAGAGAAAAGGGAATAGAAGTTTAACTAACTATAGTAAGTGTATGAAAAGGTTTTTGTTACTGCTAACAGCCATCGTAGCATCGATTGGGTTAGCCACGGCTCAGACAAGAGTCGTGCGGGGTACGGTAACCTCGCTTGAAGACGGTGAGCCCGTGATCGGAGCCTCCGTAATCGTTAAAGGAAGCCCGACTATTGGGGTCAACACGGACGTAGACGGTAAATTTACATTAGATGTACCGTCAAACGCCACGCATCTTATAGTGAGCTTCGTAGGGAAGCGCACGCAGGAAGTGGCCATTAGCAAGGGCGAAATGAAAATTGTGCTTGCCGATGATGCTCAGGTACTGGACGAAGTAGTGGTTACCGGGTATCAGACCACATCCAAGAAGGCATTTACCGGTGCTGCCAGCGCAGTAGGCGGAGAAACGGTTAAAGCCAAATTCGACGCCAACCCCGTTAACGCACTAAAGGGTAATATCCCCGGTTTGCAATTATCGCAAGTCAGCGGTCAGCCGGGGGCTCCTTCCACCATCTTTGTACGTGGTCGTAACTCGCTTAACTCCGGTACGCAGCCGTTGTATGTAATTGACGGTGTGCCTATTGAAGCAGGCGTATTTGGGGTTCGAGCCTCTGAAGGGGTCGAAATTTCGCCTTTGGCTACGCTCAGCAGCGATGATATTGCTAACATAACCGTACTGAAGGACGCTGCCGCTACCTCTATTTACGGAGCACGTGCCGCCAACGGTGTGATCGTAATTACCACTAAGCGCGGTCACGGTGGGTTCAAAGCTAACTTCAATGCACGTATCGGTGGTGCTATGCTGCCCGCTTATACACGCAACTACAGAGGTGTAGACGGAAATACGTGGCTTGCTCTTTCACGCGAAGCTGTCCGCAACTCGGCTAACTACAAGAATCCGGGTGGCTCCTTGTTTAATAAGAACCACAATGATTACCCCGATTGGGATATCAACAACGATACGGATCTGAACAAATGGCTCTCACAATGGTGGTACGAAATACCTTTTGACGCCGAAAAGCCGGTATTCTACGATTGGCTTGGCGCTACCACCCGCACCGGGTTACAGCAGAACTACGGCCTTGATATCAGCGGCGGTGGCGATGCACCTACTTCTCCCCGCTACTTTGTAGCATTCGACTATATGAGTGACCAGGGTATTGTAATTGGTAAAGACTTGAACCGCTATGCGTTACGCGTCAATATCAATCAGAATCCGTATGCGTGGCTCGGATACGGTATCAATACCTCTCTATCCCTGACAACTACCAATATGGGTAGTGGCGGTGGTTACTTTGCGGACCCGCTTACGGCAAGTTTGATGCAAACCCCCGTAACGCCTATCTATAATCCGGACGGCTCATTTAACACTTCAACGGTAACTAACAGTGTCAACCCGGTAGCCTCACGTAGCAAAAATGGGGATAAGAATACACAAAAGCAGTATCGTGCCCTGATTTCACCGTATATCACGCTAAACTTTACGGATTGGCTCAGCTTTACCAGCCGACTCGGTTTGGATGCCTATGTCTTGGACGACTTCGGGTTCTGGTCACTGCTCGGTCCCGACGGAAAGAACTACAACGGACATGGTGAAAATGGTACAGTATATAACTTCTACACTACCATTACCAATACGTTCAATATCAACAAAGCATGGAACGGTCACACCATTAACTTCCTAATTGGTCAGGAAGGTCAGCGTACCAATTACAAATCGACCTACTTGGAAGCTGCAAACTTTGCAGTAGATTATCTGAACGATATAGCTCTTGCAGCTACGCCCAGTACCACTTCGTCAGTAAGAGACGAGCTTAAATTGCTCTCATTCCTCTCTAACTTCGAATATAACTATGCCGAACGCTACTACGCATCTGCATCATTGCGTGCTGATGCTTCCAGCCGCTTCCACAAAAGCAACCGTTGGGGTATGTTCTGGAGCTTAGGCGGTAAGTGGCGTATGGCTAACGAAGCCTTTATGGAAAGCCGTCGCGATTGGCTACAGGACCTCACTCTGCGTATTAGCTACGGTACCAGCGGTAACCAAGCAGTTGGTTCCGGTTGGTATGCAGCAAGCGGACTTTTCGACTTCGGTTACCTCTATAACAACCAGCCGGGTAGCCTTTTCACTCAGTTCGAAAACCCGAACCTCAAGTGGGAACAGACCGCTAAGCTAAACGTGGGCGTAGACTTCCGCGTACTTGATAGAATCTCCTTAGGATTCGATTACTACAACCACCAGACGAAGGATATGGTATTTGCCGTACCTCTATCCAAATCAACCGGTTTGCCTACCTATTACAAAGACGTGGCCTACTACGAAAACCTCGGTGCTTTGGAAAACCAAGGTATTGAATTTGAACTCGGCATTGATGTCGTACGTACCAAGGATGCACAACTACGCTTCACCTTTACCGGTAGCCACAACCGCAACCGTATCAAAAAGCTTGCCACCGATCTGCCGATTAAGTATAGTGCACAGATCATCAAGGTGGGTGAAGATATTAGCACCTTCTACCTAAGAGAATACGCCGGTGTTGATCCCGAAACCGGTATGGCTCAGTGGTACAAAAATACCGAAAAGGAAGATGGTACTCTTGACCGTTCGCTGACGTTTAACTACAACAAAGCTGAACAAACCATCCTCGGCAAAGCCAGTCCCGACTTCCAAGGCGGTTTCCGTACCGACTTTAACTACAAGGACTTTGACTTCTCCTTCTTGCTCACCTACCAGTTTGGCGGCAAGATCTACGGGAATCACCTCCGCTACGACGAAACAACCGCTCTGACAGGCTCGAACTTTACTAACTGGGTTGCCGACAATCGTTGGAAAAATCCGGGCGATACGGGCAAATTAGTGCCTATGTTCACGGAACGTAAAAACGCATCAGCCAGTCCTTCATCGCGCTACCTCATGAGCAGCGACTATCTGAAAATACAAAATGTACAGATCGGTTATACCTTTAAGCAGAAAGCGCTGAAAACTGTTGGACTAAGCTCCATACGTCTCTTCCTCACTGCCGATAACCTCTATACATTTGTAGCTAAAAACTACCGTGGCTTTGACCCCGCCAGCGTGGGTGCTAACGGTATCGCATGGTGGAACTATCCGCAGGCTACCAAAGTTATGGGTGGCGTGTCGCTTAGCTTCTAAGCTCGCGAATGGAATATGTGTATATGAACCTGTTTAGAAAAAGACAAATCGTATGAAAAAGATATTCACTTACGCCGTATCCCTGCTCTTAGTGGCAGGTGGCGTCGTGGGCTGCAATATGGAACCTAAGCTCACGCATAACATTTCGGTGGAACAATCCACTGCATCCGTGCAGGATATAAACAATATCCTTACCGGTGCGCTCAATCAATTCGCTAGCTACCGCTTTATCGGACGCAATCTTATCGCTCTCAGCGATATGGCTTCCGATATATCGCAGTATGGTCCCTCCAGTGGCCACTTCCAGAGCATCAACCTCTGGACCTTCGATGACGGGGACGAATATCTCAATGATATCTACACCAGTGGCTATGTGGTTGCAGATGCCTGCACACGCGGTATTATCGGTGCCGATAAGCTGATTGCTGAACGGAACGAAAAGATGAATTCCGCCGATGAAGCTACTAAAGCAACGTTGGCAAATGAGATTGCCGCGCTTAAGTCAATTAAGGCTGAACTGCTCTCTCTCAAGGGAATGACCTACTTCTACTTGGTTAATATATTCGGTAAAGCGTATAGCCCCGAACATTCAGGTGGATACGGCCTCGTACTCATTAAAGACGAGCTGATTAAGCCAAAAGAAAAAGTGACAAGAGCTACGCTTCAGGAAACTTATGACTATATCATTAAGCTCTTTGAAGAATCCCTCGCTCTTCCTTGCACCGAAACGCGTGCTATCTATCCCAATCCGCTTAATACCAAGGCATTCCTCGCCCGCACCTACCTCTATATGGGCAACTGGCAAAAGGCTGCCGAACTTAGTGCTGAGCTGATTGGTAGTGGCGATATTCCTACAGAACCGGGTACTGCTCAGGCTTACGCAGATCATTGGAAATCCACCGCTATCGGTGCCGAAGACCTCTTCTCGCTGCTTAAGAGCGATCAGGATAACCTCAGCGCCAACTCGTTGAACGGGCTCTATGGCGACTACGCGGCTACACTTAACCCCGATATGGTTAAAGCCTACTTTAAGCACGAAGAAAAGAAGCAGATCAATGGCAAGGACACCACTGTTTGGGTACCGAACAACGACTATCGCTTCAACCTCATCACCGAAAAGAGCAAAGAATTTGCTACACCGCATCCGATGAAGTTCAACGGTATGCCCACCAATAGCAACCTAACGAACATTCCGGTAATGCGTGTAAGCGAACTTTATCTGATTGCCGCTGAAGCCAACGCACAACTTGGTAATGTAGCGGAAGCACAAAAGGCGCTATTCTTCACTGCTTCCCGCAATACCGATGTAACCGCTGCGGATAAACTCCCGGCAGGTAAGGACGAGCTGCTGCAGTACATCGCTGCCGAACGGGTACGCGAATTCTTCCAGGAAGGACATCGCTACTTCGACCTGCGCCGTACCGGTGCTGTGGCTGACATAGCCGGCGACCCCGCTTTCAAGTTCTATAACTTCGTTTACCCGATCCCGCGTTCCGAAATAAACGCCGGATACTTGGACAAACAGTATCAGAACGACGATTGGAAGAATAACTTGCCCAAAAGAAAGTAAGGCTAAGTATGGATAAATCTTAATAGATTTTCCCCGTTTCATTTTGTGTCCGAAGGGGGACGCTCTCCGCGAGCGTCCCCTTTCCTTTCAGCACTTTTCCAAACTCAGCTATAGCTGGCTATCTGAACTTATCTACAACTATCCGCGCAATTAGAACCCGATCAAAGCCCCACCATAGCTTTGAATCCCATCATATCTTATCGGAGTCAATCAGAACTTACCCGAAAAATCCGAACCTCTCCGATTCCCTCCAGTTGTTTATACGTAGGTGCTCAGTCGTTTATACATATAAGCTCAACTGTTTGTACGTAGCTTCTCAACCGGTTCTATAGAGCCACTCGATAAATCGTTTAAAGGATTTGTACAAATCCTTTAAAGTGCGCGTATAAATCGTTTAAACGATTTGTATGAATCATTAAAAGGATTTATCGAACAGGTACGTACAAATGGTTGAGAACCTACGTGAAAGGGATTACTCAGGTGCGAATAAATGGTTGAGGGAATACGTAGAAAGGAATGGACGGATACGTAGGAAGGAATGGATGGACACGTATCGGTGGGTGCGCGAGAGCGTTTGTGTGACCGGGGGATTCCTTGATCTGCAGGCCGGATACGATACGTCCGTCCCGTACTAGTGCGAGATCATCCGGAGCTTTCGCCTCTTATCAGGATGTGATAGCATTAGGGAGCGCACATAGGTATCGGAACTAATTGGAATATGCGCGGTGGGGCGCGACAAGCAGATCAGCATTGGGGTGGCGCTTGGGTATCGGGATCAATCGGAGTGTATCGGAACTAATCGGAAAAGGTAAGGAGTTAGGGGTGAAAGAGTAGAAAGGGAAAGAGGCAGAAGCAGCCGTACCCACGATAGGCTTACCACACGCTACCAATGTGGCAGAGGTTCATCAGAACGGAACCACGGAGAGTAGCAATTCCGCCGTCGAGGCGGGAAACTCAGAATCTGTCTCTTTCTGCTGACAAAGATATAGGGAATTTGGGAATTAACAGAGAAACGGGCGGAGGAATGTACCACGGAGGAAGGAGGAATTATGGGAAATTTAGGGGAAATGCAGGGACGCGCGCCCCCTAATCGGTAGTGCGATGGCGGTTGACATCGGTAGGAGCAAGAGGCATCTTCGCGATCTGCGTTTCGGCTCTGCGGTGGATGCGCCTTGAAGCAATGATAGATGTAGCGCAACGCGATGGATGATGGGGCGCAGCGCGGTGGACGATGCGGCGCTGTTCGGCTCCTTTCGATGTAGGAAAGAGCCGGTTGGGACGCGGCGCGGCGGCGTTAGTTCACGGCGCGGGTCCGGTGGTAGTCGAGTAGCTTATCGATAATCTTGCGGTCGTTGCGTAGCCGGGGTACCTTGATTTGCCCGCCGATGCGGCCCGAATCGCTCAAATATTGCTCAAACAGACCGGGTTCGGCTACGTGGAGCTTCAGGGGAAGAAGCGTCATATCATTATACCTTTTTGCGTCGTAGTCGCTGTTTAATCGGCGTAGTTCCTCATCCAATCGGCGCGCAAAGAGGAGTTCATCGGAAGGCGAGGCAGAGAATTCAATAACCCACTCGTGCCTGCCGTGGCCTTCACCGGTGAGAAAGAGCGGCGCGGCGGTGTATTCGCTCACGGAAGCACCCGTTTCCTGCGCCACAGTAGCGATCGCTTTGTCCGTATTGCATACCATCAGCTCCTCACCGAAGGCGTTGATGTAGGCGGCGGTGCGACCGGCGATGACAAACTTATAGGGATTTATGGAGGTAAAACGCACCGTATCGCCGATTTGGTAGCGATAAAGTCCGCCTAACGTGCTGACGAGCATCGCATAGGTTTTGCCCGTTTCGACCGCTTCTAAGGGAATTGCCTCCGGTCGCACCGTATCGGCTTGCTCCAAGGGTAGGAATTCGTAGAAGACGCCATAATCGAGCATCAGCAATAGAGCCGGATCGGCGGGATCGTTCTGTATACCGAAGAAGCCCTCGGAAGCGTTGTAGTTTTCGCGATACTGCATTCGTTCGGAAGGAATTAACCGCTTGTATTCGCTCCGATATGGCTCAAAGCTGATTCCTCCGTGGAAGAATACCTCCAAATTCTCCCATACTTCGGAGAGCGTTTCCTTGCCGGTATACTCGAGCATCTGCTTGATAAGGACGAGCATCCACGAGGGAACGCCGGAAAGGCTGCCTACGTTTTTATCGGCAGTTTCGCGAATAATTGCCTCCATCTTGCTATTCCATTCGCTCATCAGCAGGGTGCTGCGCTTGGGAACCCGGTACATATTGCCGAGGAGCGGCATCTTTTCAACGAGAATGGAGCTAAGGTCGCCCATTTTGGCTTTAGAGCCGAGCGCAACTGGCTTCTGACTTCCGCCGAGCACCAAACCCTTTGTACGGAAGAAGCGACTATCGGGACGCGTGGATAGGTATAGCCAAAGCGCATCAGAAGCTCCGCGAAAATGGCAATTGCGCAAGTGGCGCGTGTTGACAGGTATATACTTACTGCGCCCTCCCGAGGTTCCGCTCGATACGGCAAAGCGTGTGCAGGCACCGGGGATGAGTACGTTTTCCTCGCCACGTGTCATCGCTTCGGCATACGGGCGTATATCTTCGTAGGCAACGATCGGGACAATATTGCGCCAATCGGCATAGTTTGCCCGCTCGGGAAGGGGGAATTGCTCTCCGTAACGCGTTTGATTGAAGCGCCCGATGAGGCGATCCAATTGCTTGCTTTGGATTGCTTCCGCCTGCGTTGCATAGCGTTCAATTGCCTTTAGGCGACCGCTCATTGCGCGATAGAGTGCATTCGTAATACCATCCATAATTGATTTCGTTTATCTCTCCGTAGGGTTATATTCAACGGCACCGACCAGCGCGTAGTGCGGTATCGGGACCTCGTTTTGCCGGTATAGCAGCAAGGTATAAGCGTTCTCCGTTTGGTAGTGGCTTCCTTCCGTTTCTCTCGTAGAAAAAACGCCCTCCTCGTCCGTAGCGTAGAGGAAGGAATAGTAGCCGGCTTTAAGGAGAAGCGCAGCTTCGTAGCATTGCCCGGCAACATTATAATGCAAATTTCGTTCCTCTTTGGGTAAGGCTTCAAAAGCATCGCCTAAAAGGAATATACCTTTCGTTACTTGAGGCGAAACAAATGTAAAGCGAACCTCGTAGTAATCGGCGGTAGTTGCCGCATCGTAGGATCGGAAAGGTGCGCGGACGACAAATTGTCCGTTGGCATCCCGATCGGTAGTATAGGCGGCATCCTTACGATTATAGGCGGGAACGAGGCGTGCCACCTCCGGATCGCCCTTGATAAGATGCTGCACGCCCATATTGCTTTGCTCGGCGGAGAGTAGCTCAAAGGCACGATACTCATTGCCGGCTTCGAAAACGGCAGCGCACTGATGCTCGTAACGAAGCTCGGAAGGCGAGCGAAACGAGGGTTCGGTGAGGAAAACGGCATTATCGCGCCGAGCGTTTTGCCCCACAAACAGGCGGAACGGCTTATCCGGTGCCAACAGGCTCTCCTCCTTGGTTTGCGCCACGCACGCCACCGATTGATACGCCGCATAATCCCCTTTGGGCGTGAGAGGGCTTATTTCGGCTGAAAGCGTCCAGTGCTGTTCGAGTAGCGCAAAGCCGGCTTCTATATAGATATTCCCCGGCATTCCGCGCGGATGTATGCGCAGAAGCCAATTTCCCGATAGACGCGGTTTGGGGGACGATGATGCATCCAAGCGGAGCGTATAGTGCCGATAGGTCGTTTGCGTCATTTCGGACGGGAGCGATGCGGGCAATATTCCTTCCGAAAACCCCTCAGCCACTGCCCCTTGCGGTACTTCCTGCGGCACCCAATCAGCATCACAATAGAGCAAAGTGTAGCCTAATTCCTCGGGATACCCATCCAGCAGATCGAAAGATACCGCTAACCATTCGCCCTCGGAGGGAGCGTAATAGGGGTAGCGACGCTCAATAGTACCGGACGCATTCCCTACCGATACGGACAAAGAGGCCGCCCGCTCGTCCACCATCTTAAGCACAAAAGGCGTTGCAGCATAGCATCTTAGCATCCAAAAAGAAAGGAGCAAAATGCAGAAAAGTAGCTTTCTACCGCGCATAACCTATATACCTTTTCGGCTCAGCCACCGGTTCGTACGCACCCCAGGCCGTAACGGCTCCGCGAGGCACTCCGTAGCGATCCGCATCCGGTTTATGGGGCGTAGCGGGTTGTGCGGCAAAAGGCGCTTTGGGAAGCGGACGAAAATCATATACAAAATCGTACTTATCCTTCTTCACATCGCGTCCCATATGCAGGAATAACGAATCGGGCGGCAGGGAAGCCTTAACCGTTCCGGGCAATTGGGTAGCGGTGCGGAGCCAACAATCCGTAAAGGTTGCTTTGCTTACCTCGTCGCAGTAGAACTCGTCCGTCATCGATCCGTCAATAACGCACGCTTCTGCGACCAATTCTCCCGGTTTCCCCGCTTTATTCTTACCAATACTGAGCACTGTTCCTTGCCTAATATCAAAAAGATAGGCATTGCACAGCGTACTGTAATAGATATGGCAATCGGCGCCCTCTACGCGGAGCGTGGATGCCCACGTATTGGACAATTCGCTGTTAATCACCGTAGCCGCTCCGGAGCGCACCGTGAGCGCGCTTCCTTTCATATTGGATACCCTACAGGCCGAAAGGTTTAATTGCTTCGCTTCGGTTATAATTCCACCGCGTCCGTTGCGGATAATCACGTTTTTAAGGCTACTCGCGCTACCGGAAGAATGGAAGCGTATTTCCTCCCACTGCCCCGGGATGAGGCGATAATTCACATCCGTCACCAAATTATCACGGCGAACGCCTTCAATAAGTATGGGAGCTTCAGGCGTACCCTCCGCCACAATATTGCCGTAAACGGATATACGTGCCGCATCCGCCATCAGTAAATGCGTGCCCGGAGCCATACGGAGCGTTGCGCCGCGCGCTACCACTATGCTATCGCGTATATAGAGCGGACGGATGCCCTCAAGCAAGGTATCGCGCGAAACGACCAGTGCCGTGGCGTGATCGGTATTGAGCCGCCACGCCTCAATCCGCATCGAATCGGTGATGGCTCCGCTCCGGAAGCGCAAAAGCGCGGTTTCCTGCTCCGGCAGATCGGAAGCGCCTTCAGGAAAGGTAGCTTCCACAAAAACGAATATACTGTCACCGGCGGGAATACGTATATCCGAAAAAGCGGTTCCCGCCCGTCCGTCCACGTTCACTCTGAATGCTTTTGGCTCGGATTGCTCCAAGGTTACCGCCTCAATACGTATATACTCTTTGGATCGGTTATACACCGCCACGCGCGCCGTAGCGGAGGATAGACGCGTGTAGAGCGTATCCAAGCGCAATGTATCGGCAGAAAAGCTCAAGCGATGCACCCCTGTAGTAAGGCGTTCCTCCCTACATCCGAAGGAGAGTAGCACTGCCAGCAGCGCAAGAAGGATGGTTCCGAAGCGGTAACGCATGGGCGGATCAAGCTCGTACTACAAAAGGAACGCCCTCGCCGTTACGGAAAAAGTAGCCTTCCAACGCATTACAAAGCTCGCGTGCCATACCTACGCGCGCGTCATACGTTTGGGTACCCACGTGCGGCGTCATCACCACGTTATCCAATTCATACAGACGCGCATCGGGCCGATCCGCATCCTCAAATACGTCCAAAGCGGCACAAGCGATGCGTTTCTCCGTCAACGCGGTTACAAGGGCATCTTCGTCCACTACGGCACCTCGAGCCGTATTGATCAGCAATGCGTTAGGTTTCATCAGCGCAAGCCGTGCCGCATCAACAAAATGATGCGAATCCTTATTGTACGGCATATGTAGCGAAACGATATCGCTCGCACGAAACAGCTCATCCGCAGGCATATAGGTCACGCCCAAGGCATTTTCTTCGGCAACATCAAGCCTATGCCTTTTGTAATAGAGGATACGCATCCCGAAGGCTTGCGCACGCTGTGCCACGGCGCGACCGATATTACCGAATCCGGCTATGCCGAGCGTTTTACCATACAAATCTACGCCCAAACGATCCAAACGGCTCGGCTTGAGCGATGATTGCTCTTTTCTCAGTAAGCGATCCCATTCGGCAACCCGACGCGTGGCCGCCAGCATGAGTGCCAACGCCAATTCTGCCGTGGGAGCCACTACCGCGCGTGGCGTATTGGTTACCGCGATGCCCTTTTGGCGCGCATGCTCTATATCGATATTGTTAAACCCGACCGCGTAATTGGCGATAATTCGGAGCTTTTTGCCGGCATCGATAATCTCCTTATCGATAGGAATATCGAACACGCTGCACAGCGCATCCACCGAGCCGATACGGTCGATCAGCTCCGCTTTGGTAAAGTCTCTGCCCTTAGGAGGGCGGATAATTTCAAAATGCTCCTCTAACATGGCGTACAGTTCCTCAACCGTATCCAACGCCACCAGAACAACGGGCTTTTTACTTTCCATATATTTTCCTTTCCTTCTACCTGCGGCCCTTGCCACCGCTACGCGTCACAAAGATAGACAAAAAGCCCCTAACGCTCCTCCGCTATACCCATCCGCGGGAGCACTACCCTACCCCTTGTCCGATATAAGCGTTAGCGAAGTGTTACTTTCACCTGCTTATCGGCACAAACAACAACGTAGTTTCCGTCTTCCAGCGGTAACGTGCGGCGGAAATCGTCCGACGTCGTGTTCATCCACTTGCTTGATAGCTCCATTTTGTGCTCTTGTTCTTCCGGCTCCCCTGTACACTGAAAAAGCCTCCCGGGTATACTGTCTTTCGACGCCCTGAGAGGCTTTTGCTCTTTTGTTTATATCTTGCAGAGAAATATAATGGATATCATTCCAACAGAACCTCCATGTCGCTTTTCAGAAAGTCTTCCAACGAAACGCCTCCCGAACCCACAACAAAAGATCTCTTTGGGTGAAATGCCTCCACAAAGGCAGGAAGACCCGAGTTCATCCCACGGCGACCGCTTTTCACTTCAATAGCGGTTACCTCACCATCGTTTACGATAATGAAGTCCACCTCTTTATCCTTATCTGCCTTGTTGCTTGCAGGTTCCCGCCAGTAATACACTTGATAGTCAGCCTCTTCAGCCATACTCAGCAAATGTGCTCCTATCGCGCTCTCCACCCATCGTCCCCAAAGCGTCGGGTCCGTTCTATCCGTAAGAAACGATCTGCCTTTATATGCCGTCAGCAAAGCATTGTTGTACACTTGATATTTGGGAACGGAACCACGCTTTCGAGCATCATCATGGGCAAACTTCTGTAATCCCGTCAGCAAGGCACACTGGTTGAGTATCTCTAAATATGATGCCAATGTGGTCACGTTACCGGCATCTTGCAGTTGCCCCATTAGTTTGGTCAGCGAAAGTATCTCGGCAGAATAACCGCATCCTAACTCAAACAATTGTTTCATAAGGGCAGGTTTGTAGATGTTAGAGGTCATCAGCACATCCTTTTCAATAGCGGGAGCCACCAGCGAGTCCTTAATATATTTACGCCAACGCTTTTCGTCTCCCGTCATTTGGGCAGCACCGGGATAACCGCCAAAGTAGATGTATTCATCGAGTGTCACTCCGAAAGCATCGAGCATTTCCTGATAACTCCAATGACCGAGGCGAATAAGCTCAAAACGCCCTGCCAACGACTCCGTAAGCCCTTTCCTGAGCAACAGACGACTGCTTCCCAGCAAAATCACCTTCAGATTGATGTTTTTGCGCGAATCTTCGTCCCATTCTCTCTTGACCATCTCGCTCCAATTGTCAATCTTCTGAATTTCATCGATCACAAGCAAGCGTTCAGCCTCTCCACGGAGCGCCATGGTTGTTCGCGCTCCTTCCCAAACTCGGCGTATCCAGTCACTATCTTGCGGATCAACGGCATCCGCCACTTCAAGGGAAAATGGGATGGATACGTCTTGCAGCACCTGACCAATAAGGGTAGATTTCCCAACTTGTCTCGGTCCCGCCAGCACTTGCAGAAAACGTCTTGGCTCCTGAATGCGGGCTTTCAGCGTATGATATTGTTTGCGAATATAGTTCATACTCAAATCTGATAACGAGTTTTACTCAATTGTCATGATGTTTTTACTCAATTCCACTTGCAAAATTACTCAATTCTCTGTACGAAAGTACTCAATTCTCCGCACGAAAGTACTCAATTCTGTCTATTCAAATGGATCGGATTGCCGTATACATCAGGCAGTTGGCGTAAGCGTTAGCGAAGTGTTACTTTCACCTGCTTATCGGCACAAACAACAACGTAGTTTCCGTCTTCCAGCGGTAACGTGCGGCGGAAATCGTCCGACGTAGCTACCACGGAGTATACCAATCGACCGGAAAGGTCGTACACGAGTACGTTCACCCCTTCGGCACCTTTGACCACAAGATCTCTGCCGGCAACGAGGATCCGGCGGTTTACGTCAGGCGTAAGTACCGTCTCGTTACCTTCAGGCTTACCACCCATATTATCAAAGGCAAGGTAAGCGGGCGCATCATCGTATGTAACGCCTTCAAAGGTTGACGCACGGCTCGACTTAAAGGTAGCATAAAGCGAACGAATGTTACCGAGCGAAGTGAGATCTGTATAGGTCCACTTATCCATTAGTTCCTTTTTGCCGTTTCTCCAATCGGCAAGCACCAGTACAACAGAGGCACCATTGTCCGCCGTGAGGGTTACTTCGATGAAGTCGCCGTCCTTGAAGCCCTTAGGATCTTCGGTACCATTTTCCGCCGTTTCCGTATAGGCCTTTTGCCATGAGGTCATTGAGAAGTAGGCACCCTGTATCGGTTGTGCAATCAACTCATTAGAGAGCATGGCTATCGTACCCTTAGTTCGATTCGAAGGCATAAAGCCGATGGCAAAGCTCTTGGAGTTAGCTGCTCCCTTTCCTGCCGGTACAAAGTACTGCCCGGTCTTCCAATCACCGTTATATTCGGTATCGGTTGCCTGACTGAAGGCGACACCTGTAAAGGATTGATATTGACTATTGTACTCAAGCGGGAAGCTAAATGAGCCGCTCATCATCGGACGCGTATTGCGCGCCTTGCCAATTCCTTCATCAAGGAATATCGGATTTTCGAAATCGGCTATATTAAAGCTGTTTTCGTTCTTCGGGTTAACCATTACAAAGGTATATGCCTTCTCGGTTCTGCCACGCTGATCGGTTACCGTTATTCGGTATTCGGTCGTTGTTTTGGGGCTAACCTGCTCACTCAATTGAGTATACCAAACATCCGCTAGCCCCTCACGATTAGCATTTTCAATCTGATAAGAAAGCGGATAAACAGCATCCGGAGCCGTAAAGGCGATTGTAGCGTTTTCGCCTTCCTTAACCGTAAACGCTTCCGCAACTTTAACCTGTAGTTTGCCGGGGGCCGCTCCGAAGTCGTCAATGACTGCCACCCCTTCGGCAACAGTAATCGTCAAACTGTTTAGCGGACTGATACCATTGAGGTCAATCGTACGCCAATCTGTATTCGGATTGCCCGGGATTTCAAGCTTTTTGCCGGTATTTGTTTCCAAAGTCACCTTACCTTGTGCGCGGAGCTTGAAAGCATCCAGAGCCAAATCGTCAGGCGTATTAGTCAGTTGGATGGTACCGGACGCGCCGCTCAGCACGGCAATTCCGTTGTTTCCTTCCTTAGCTATAGTGAAACCGGTAAAGAGCATTGTACCATCCTCAAATGGCTTGCCAGCCTCATAACCGGCTACATCGTCAAACGTTGCCGGTGCCGTGGGCTTAATTTCGGTAGTAAAGGTCAGAACCTTAAGCAGATCCGTCTTCTTTACTTCGCTTACTGCTTCCAATACGGCGTACAGCGTATAGCTCTTTGCTTCAAGAAGATTGTCAAACGGCAAGGTGATTTCTTCCTGCTTTGCTACCATCTTTGGCTCAATTGCCAGTAGCTCTTCCGCTGTAGGAGCTTCCAGCTCGCTCAACTTCAAGCTATAGTGCAGTTTTGCATTGCGTGATACTATCAGTTTAACCTGTGCCGATGTGGACTGCGTGACGGCAGTAGCATTACTTATTTCCAAGGGCAGCATTGTATCGTCTTCAAACTCAAATGCGCCCACGGTAGGATGTTCGCTGTTGCGCTTTGCTCCGGTAATATCGGTCGTGGTCCCGTCATAAGGCAAACCGCAGTTAAAGACACCACCCCCCAGCAGCGCACCGGTGTCATCCGACAAGAAGGTTGCTTCCTGATTAACGGCACCTTCTTCACCCGTGTACGCTGTCCAATCAGCAAAAGTTGCCGCTTCCTTTGCATTTACTTTAGTGCCCTCCTGCACTTTGTAGCGTGCAAACACGGTTCCATTGGTAAAGTAGGCATTGTGTACAAAGGTAGGTTTCTCCAATTCCTGCAATACTACTGCGTAGTCGGATGCCTTATTCTGAATCAAATTGTTTTGAATAAGGTAGTCTTTGCCATACTTTAGCTCCAAAGGCCAATTGCTGGAATTACTTTGGGCTTCCGTTGCGGAGAGGCGAATCGTATTATGAACAATCTTCACATTAGAAGCCACATTGACGTAAATACCCGTCATTGAGGAAGAAGCTCCCGATGCACTAATTATAATGAGGTTGTTATCCACAAGGATGGGATCATTGTAACGCTTGCTGTTATCGCGCAGGTATATTCCGCAGGGTTCCGTAGGTTTAGTTATAATGATGCGGTTTCCGGTGATCCGTTCGTTGAGGTTGCCGGTTCGAACATCAATCGCTTCGTAATCTTTACGAGTGCCTTGATAGCCGTCATCCGCAATAATCGTATTTCCTTCTACCCGATAATCGCGAATGAACGTACTGTTGTAAATAGCCTTGAAGATTTGATTCTTAAAGGTATTATTGCGAACAACAACATCCTCCGTAGGTTGCTTGGACACGCCCGAGGAGCCTTTGTGTTCAAACGCTATATCTCCACCAATAAAGGTGTTGTTTTCCACCAACGTATGGCTGTTATCCTTGTCGGTAGCACTCTTCGTTTCCGAGAAAATCACCAGTGCACGCGGTGAAGTGTTGTAGTTTCCTGCAGAGGGCTTTGTAGGCAAATCGAAGGTACAGCCACGCACGGTAAAGTAGTGGCTACCCTTTTCGGCACGAAGCTGGTGGTCGTAATCTTTTACTATCTTGGTGCTGCGGAACGTTACGTTTTCCACCGTCACATAAGGCGTACCTGATACCGTGAAATAGGCCTTAGGCTCAACACGGGGCTTCGGCATGCCTTCACCATTAAAGATTACATCCGATGCTTTTCCGCTCTCACTCTTGAAAGTAAGCGTATTTACAGCTGAAACGCCCGGAACATCCTTTACGAGCAGGAAATCCTCATATGTGCCCGATTTGAAGAGGATGGTTACCGCTCCGGATATACCTTTGCTGAGCGATTCCGCTAAGGCATATACATCCTTGAAGTTAGCATCTTCCGAACCAACGGTATATTCTCCTTTCATTCCTTCGGCAAAAGTTGTTTCGGCAGTACCCTCGGCAGCATTTTCGCCTATTGCTTTCAGCGAAACGCTTACCGGATTACCCACAACGGCATTAGCCGCCACATCACCTGAAACGAAGAAGTTGTACAGCCCGTTCTGCGCCAAGCGAGCATCGCTTTGGAGCAATACTTCGCCGGAACCGGTAGCTGAAGCCGTTTCCGTCATATTCATATCATAAACCTCGCTACTTCCGCCATTAACAAGAGCGATGCGTGCGAAGCCCTGATTGAGCACTTTAACCGGTGGAATGGGTGCCGTGCCCTTTTCGCCATCTACCTTTAGCGTAACGTGAAGCAAGCCTACCTTTTGCGCTCCCAACATAATGGATTTGGGGGCAATAGGCTCAGCTTTCACAAAAGTAGCGAAGCGTTCGCGCGGAACGATGGAGTTAACCGTCATTTCCCAGCCTTCGTAATTACTATAGTGGCTCATTTTGTTGTAATCGAAGGTGAGTGCGCCGCCATCCACATCCAAATTGCTACAGAACAGGGGATGATTAATTCCGCCCGCATATGAGTTAAATGACAAATCAAAGAGCTTATTCTTTTCGTTTATCTCTTTGCCTTTGTACACAGTCAGTTTATCGCCACGAGCTATATTAAGGCTCTTAACATCCACCGTAATGATTTCACCGGCATTCTTGGGTAGGAATGTAACGGAACTGTGCATAGCTTCCTTGGGAAGCTTTTCCTTTCCGCCAAAATCCATATAGGTAAGCTGTCCGCTCACCGTTTTGGTTTCATTCTTTTTATCCCCCGGATGCTTGAAAATGCTCTGTAGTTCAATTTCAATCGCACTTTCCGGAGCCTTAATTGTATAGTCCTTTCCGCCAGCAAAGGTCACCTTTTCTACCTTAAAGCCAGCCTTAGTGCCGGAAGCAACATTATCGGCAAAAGAAGCATTTAGGGTAAAGTCGTTGGCGCGTTCGGCTAAGGTTACCGGTTCGGTAAGCGTCATTTCAAATGTTTCACCGGACGGAACCGCGGTTCCCTTTGCTGCTACTTCGCCTTTACGGAATAGCGAAAGCGAGGTTATTGCCTCAGGATGCGCCAAACGGAACGTAACCTTTTGGATGGTTAGGGGCGTCAGCATTCCTTCAGTAGTGATATTGAACGAAAGAACGGGTATATTCTTTTCGCCTAATCCTACGGCAGTTGTTCCGGTTCCCTGCTGCGCGGAGGAAACCACTTCCATCGGTTTGGGTTCGTATGAACGAACAGTAGAAGTAAATCCACCGGTATAACCGAAGCCTTGATAATTGATTACAACGGTCAGAGCCTTTCCGGTTGAGCGAACCGGAGCCTCCGGCCCTTTGTCGCAATTACTCTTAGTAATTTCCCAAAGCAAATTGCCGGTTTCGTTTTCGCCATCGTAAATGGAATATGTAGCATTAGCACCTCCATAGTAAGAATAGGTCACATTGAATTGGGAGAAGTCTATTTCCACCTTTTTGGTGTCGTCCGGGTTGATAAAGGTAACCACCCGTCTTCCCGCGCTATTGTCGTGACTTCCGGACGCTTTCTTTTCGCTTACAAATTCCCAATCGCTATAGAGGTAAATGGTCTGCTTACTTACTGTAGCAATCGCCTTTGTTTCAGTGATGCATTCGATGGTTTTGCTTGACGCATCGGCTTGAAGCGTTTTCCCCTCTTGGGTAGCAACGCTCTTCAGCGCGATATTGATTTTTTTGCCACCGGTAGCCTTTTCCGCAGCTTCCGCTTTAATTATAAAGAGGTTCTTTCCGACCGAAAGTTTAATCGGAGCAGTAAAATCCACCTTAACTTGCTCAGCTGCAACTGTTTCTGTTCCCAAAAGTTGCTTTCCTTGTGCATCATATACCGAAATACTCTTTAGGTATTGTGCTTCGTCCGTACCGATTCCAAAAGTTACCGATGAGAGGTTCAGCGCATTGAGTGTGTATTTCGTATTTATCTCTAAGGAACCGGCTTCTACCGCGCTTTGCTGGGGTACCAGGGTAACTGCCTTACCTTTGGTTTGAAGCTGTGTTTTGTCCAGCTCCATTGCCTGAGGAGTGAAGAGGTCTACTGTAGCTTCAAAACCGTTTCCAAAGCCTGCCCCCGTGGTACTTTTAAGTGAAACAGTCAGAGCGCCCTCGTCTCCGATGGCATAGGTGGTTCCTAATTCTTTTTCGTATTTGTTAAGTAGCTTATCCGCAACACGTTGCGTACCATCGTACACTTCCAACTTATCGTCTTTTCCATTGTTATAAGAAGGAATGAAAAGCTCTAACTTATTGAACGTTACGCTTACCTTTTTGCCCGTTTCAGCGGAAAGGAATGTAGCATAACCATCAAACTTTTCTGATATTTTATCGGTAGCCCCTCCATCGTCGTATAGCTTGATAGGACTCTTTACCAAATAGGTTACCGGCATAGCACGCAGATAGGCGATATCCGAAGCGGTAATTGTTTGCGCCGCATTTACGCTTTGCACCTTTCCGCCTACGGTAACCGACTTAATGGTAACCGTTGCGCTTTTCCCTGCTTTACCCGGGGCTATATCAGCCACAAGGGTATACCGATTTGCTCCTGAGGAGAGCAGCCCACCCTCTACTGCACCGGTAGTTGCATCGAAGGTGAGCGCATCTCCCTTTTCATCCATTAATTTAAGGTTGGAAAGGATGTTGTCATTATCTTGTAGTTCCGTTTTAATCGCGCTGAGGGCTAACGGATTGAGTCTGTCTTTGGTAGTAATTACAATATTCAATATAGGTAGGGCTCTTCCACCGGTAGTAATGGGAAGCATCGTTACCGTTGCCTCCGTTGATGCATAAACCATTTGCGTAGGAGCCACTGTGGTGAGGCTACCCTTCCAATCGGTTGGGATTTCCTGCTTGTACGTTGCTGCATACTGCCCATCGTATACAACGGTCACTCCCGTTTCTAACGCTCCGGTAAACGTAATGTTACCGGTTGAAGTTTCGTCGACAACCAAATCGGGCGTAGCGGTTGGGAGCTCTAAACTCCAGCTTTCACCGGTCAGCTCCTTTTTGCCGTTATAGAAGTATAGCTTACTGCCTTTGCTCAGTTTCAGTTGGTCGATTTTGACCACAACATTACTGGTACCATCCTTCGCAACAAAATGCGCCAAGGAATATCCGGTAAAGTTCATACTTTCATCAACTCCGCCTGCATCATAGAAGGGAATGGTTCCCTCTACAGGAATATCAAACTGTTGTTTTTTTTGCCCCGGCATCGTAAAAGCGGATGGCACCGGAGCCTCGCCTCCAAACTTAAGAACCGCCTTCCATTTGTTCAGTTTGTCAGTTACAAAACCACCTTCGTATACAATGGTTATGGCTCCCGAGGGATCGGTTGAGGTAAAAGTTGCATTCGCCAGAGGAGTTGTTGCCGTCAGCGTCAGATCAGGCTTTTCTTTCGGAAGCGAATATACATCGTCCTCATTGCTCTGAAGGCGTATTTTGCCGTTATAGATGTGAAGTTTGCTCTTTTCGTTCAGCGTGAGCGATTCAAACTTAATGGTGAGCTTATTTCCCTGTGTGGGGACGAAGTGCACCAGATACGGCCCCCCACCATTCATACCGGCGTCCGGTCCATTGGTATTGTAAAATGTAATTGGGGATTCAACCTTAATACCTACACGCTCAGGAGATTCTTCATCCGCCACCAGCGTATAGACATTTTGCGCCAAGGCAAACGTACTCGCGGTTAATCCCACGAGCAACATCGCCAGCAACGCTCTGAAATTGAGTAATTTTCTTGTCATCATATTGTGGTTAATATCGATATTCGCACCTTATATATTTCCTTTTTCCTATGCTGATGCTTCCGGCAAGGATGTAGAACGCCACTCGGGACGAAAGATACTCTTTCCCCGTACCGCAGAATTCAAACAGAGCCAAGCCACCGCAAAGCAACGGAAAACTGACATTTGCTTCATTCCATAAGCTCCATTATTACTATAACGATGCCCGACCTACCCGGAGCTAATCAAGGGTAAGTATCGCATGCCTCTGCCCGTCCTCGAAGGCTTTTTCGGCAATTCATCTCTTGCGGCAGGTCTTCTGACTCTTCACCTCCTGTCCGACTCCCTTCCCCCGAGCTCCCTTTTTACGCCCGGAGTGGGTATTGCGATGGCGTCGAACCATCAACGGTGAAACACAGCAGCGGGACTGTCCGGGAGTTGCACCCGATTCCCTTTTCATCGCCAGATCCTCTTTGGTAACGAGGACGCTTGAAACTCTCGCCGAGAGTAGCCTTGCCTATGGGCAAGCAAGCGACACCGCATATGAACTCCCTGCAAAGGTAGCAATTAAATCCATATCCCCGTATTTCCTTCAAAACCCCTCTTTCTGCCGTGTTCCTCCTTGGAAACAGACACTATATATAGGTGTAGCCCGCTCATCGAAGCAAATGAGAACGAGCGATTACGCGTAATTCATCGCGCAACAAGGCTTAGTCCCTTGCGAGCCGGCGCACCCCTTGCCCCACCGCAGCGCACCTTCACTCGACAAGTTCCGATTTACTATGAGCAACATACCGCCTGCACCCTACCACCCACAGCCGCCACAGCAGCGCACCCACGCTTACACATAACCATGCCCACGCACCCACTACAGCGCACTCACGCCCCCACAGCTGCGCACCTCCGCTTACACATAACAATGCCCACGCCACACTCTCAGCGCACCTTCGCCCTTGTTTGTGCGTGCCTTTGCAACATGCACTTGCCTTTGAGGGACGATCGGAACCAATCGGAGTTTATCAGAGCTTATCAGAATCAATCCGATTTCCTCCGATTAGTTCTGATTGATTCCGATATGTTCCGATTTATTATCAGCAACATACCGCCTGCTCCCTACCACCCTCTGCCACCACATTAGCACACCCACGCTTACACATAACCACACCCACGCTTACACATAACCACACCCACGCACCTACTCCTACACACCCACGCCTACACGTAACCATGTCCACGCACCTACCTCAGCGCACCCACGCCTACACTTAACCATGCCCACGCCCTACCCCTACACACCCATACCCCCACCGCAGCGCACCTTTGCTCTACTTTCTCCGGTAGAGCTGCCCCTTTCATCTATGGCGCCGCCCCCGTTCTTCCCTACTTATCCTCTTTTCTCAACGAAACTGCGCCCTACTCTCAGCGGATTTTTGCCCCGGTTAGGCGTACCGGTTCGGGCGGTTAGGCGTACCTGCGTAACCCTTTCTACGTAGAGGTTCAACCGTAGGTACGTACCTTCTCAATAAATTGTTTAAAGTATTCGTACAAATCATTTAAACAGGTCGTACAAATCCTTTAAAGGGTTTATATAAATCCTTTAATAGATTTGTAGAAAAGGTATAGAGCTATGGTTGAGCAGCTATATACAAATGCCCGAACAGATACGTATAAGCACCCGAGCAGGGATGTAGGGGTAGTGATGGAAATAGGGAGGGGTGCGCGCAGCGGATGGGTCGAATTGGAGTGGCGGATGGGTCGGAGCGGAGCAACGCGCCCTCAGATCGGGGGCGGGGGTACGTGGGGGCAGCTGTTGGAATAGGGAGGGGTGCGCGCAGCGGATGGGTCGAATTGGGGTGGCGGATGGGTCGGAGTGGGACAACGCGCCCTCACTTCGGGGGCGGGGTACGTGGGATCAGTAGCGGGAATAGGGAGGGGTGCGCGCAGCGGATAGAGCGAATTAGGGTGGCGGATGGGTCGGAGCGGAGCAACGCGCCCCACTTCGGGGGCGGGAGCACCTTTATTCGGCGAGATAGATACGTATGGTTGGGACGGAGCGAGGCTTATTCGGCGGGATTGGCACGTATGGTCGGGGGCGGCCGCTGGAAAGCAAGCCGCCTCCGGAGGGGTGTACGCTGCGAATCGGTATACCGTGGTTGATTGATCGGAATACCGAAATTGCTTTATCCGTACGCAGGAATTGCTTTATCCGTACGCAGGAATTGCTCTATTCGTGCGCAGGAATTGCTTTATCGGCGCGGTGAGAGGCGGTTAGCGGGGCGTAGCTTCGGCGAGGAGGGGTACGTCGACCCAGCGTGCATCCGGATAGCGCGTGGCGAGTAGCTCCTTCAGGTAGGCGCGGCTCTCGTCATCGATCGGCTTCTCCTCGCGGGGATAGGCGTTATAAAGCAGGTATCGGAGCGGAATGCCGCGCCGGTCCATCGCCTCAAGACTGAGCAGCGTGTGGTTCAAACTGCCCAAGCGTCCGCAGGTAACAAAGGCCATTCCGTAGCCGCTCTGCGCGACAAAATCTATCGTGAGTAGGTTCTTACGGAGCGGCACCATCAGTCCGCCTGCCCCCTCCATAAGCACTTTTTCGTACCCCATAGCCAACAGATGCGCCACATCGCTCCGAAGACGCTCAGGATCAATCGTTTTTCCGTCCATTTCTGCCGCCAAATGGGGCGATGCCGGGTAGGTAAACAGGTAACTATTACGGAAGGGCTGCGCGGCGCTATCCTCCTTAAGGAATGGCGCGAGCCGGTCGTGCGTGGCAAGGTCCTCACTAATGCCGTGCATGCCCGTTTCCACCGGCTTGGAGGTGGTTACCTTTACGCCTTCGCGATGCAACAAAGCAGCCAAATAACCGGTAGAAGCTGTTTTGCCGATGCCGGTATCGATGCCGCTCACAAATATAATTTCTTGGTTCATTACGTGCTTCTTTCTAATCAAATAGTGCCTCAAAGTTACTCTATTTAGGGAAATGTCGCGCAAAAGGGAGGGGTTTGCTCGGCAAAAAGTATCTTTCGGAAGCGCTACACTTACTATATGAATATAAATAGGTAACTTAGCCGACAGAAAAGAAACGTTCTAAGACGAGAAAAACATGTTGGGAGCAATTGTGGGCGATATCGTAGGATCGCGTTTTGAGTTTGATAATCATCGGGATAAGGAGTTTGAGCTTTTTGGCAACGGAGTGGGCTATACGGACGATTCCATCTGCACGATTGCCGTAGCGGATGCGCTCCTGAAGGGGAAATCGTATGCGGCATCGCTGCAGGACTGGTGCCGTCGTTACCCAAATCCGATAGGGAGCTACGGAAGTGGCTTTGCTCGTTGGATCAAAGAGGATAATCCTCAGCCGTACGGAAGCTACGGAAACGGCAGCGCGATGCGCGTATCGGCTTGCGGTTGGCTGGCAGAACGCGACGAAGTGTTGGCTGAAGCGCGCAAATCGGCGGAATGTACGCACAATCATCCGGAAGGAATCAAGGGAGCAGAGGCAACCGCGCTGGCGATCTGGATGCTCCGAAGCGGCTATTCAAAAGGTGATCTTCGGGATACCATTACGAAGCAATTTGGCTATAATCTCAATATGACGTGCGACGAATTGCGCAAAACGTACCAATTCGATCCCTCCTGCCAGGGCACCGTGCCGCAAGCGTTTGTATGCTTTTTGGATAGCGAAAGCTTTGAGGATACCATCCGCCTCGCCATATCCATCGGCGGCGATAGCGATACGCTGGCAGCCATTGCCGGCTCAGTGGCGGAAGCATACTACGGAATCCCGAACGAAATTGCCGCAAAAGCACTGACCTATCTTCCCAACGAGATGATCTCCGTGATCGAAGAGTTTACGGCTCGTTACGGCGATTCATTAGATCCGCTGATCAAACAATGTCGCTACTACGATGGAAGAGACCTTTTTCCGGAAGATCCGAAGTACATGCTTCGTTGGCAATTTGAGTATTTATGGGTGCATTCCACCTCCGTGCAGTGCGAAAAAGTGGTGAAACACTACAAGGAAGCAGGCTTAGCCGATTTGGAACCGAACGATGGGGTGCCCATGTCGCTCAAAGCTGTTCTGTACAAAGGGTTCGTGCAATCGGGGAACCGAGTATGCCCCGAGGGCGAAACGCCGCAGAGTTGCTTCCGCTCGTGGTACCGAAATAGCTATATGCATGATGCTCTTTGATGAAGAAAGAGCGGCTGTTTCAAATTAATTTCGTACATTTGCCGACTGAAAGCGCAATTATCGTGCCGAACGCACTACGGGAGTTATGATGCTTAGGCTCCCAAGCAGCTCAGCACAACGAAGTTGCGGAAAGGAACGAAGTAGTAATATAAACTATGAGCGTGGGCGTGGTATGCTCGGGCTCACAATTAGAATAGAAGTAATGTCACGAGTTTGTCAAATCACCGGAAAGCGTGCTATATCCGGCAATAACGTGTCGCACTCCAACCATCGTACAAGGCGACAGTTTGACGTCAACCTCTTCTCAAAGAAATTCTATTGGCCTGAGGAAGGGTGCTGGATAAAGTTGAAGATATCGGCAACCGGTTTGCGGCTGATTAACCGCGTCGGCTTGAATGAAGCTATTAGAAGAGCGGTAGAAAAGGGTTACCTAACAGAGGCTACAATCCTCGAAAACCCCGAAAAATAAGGAAGGAGAGAGAACATGTCGAAGAAAGGTAAGGATGCACGGGGACAGGTGATCCTCGAATGCACAGAGATGAAAGATAGCGGGCTGCCCGGAACAAGCCGCTATATCACCACCAAGAACAAAAAGAATACGACCCAACGCTTGGAATTGAAAAAGTATAATCCTATTCTCAAGCGCTACACGATTCATCGCGAAATTAAGTAACCCTCTGGAGAAAGCGTAACGAACTATGGCAAAAAAATCAGTTGCAACATTTAGAGGCGGTAGTAAAGACGGCCGCGCCTACTCCAAAGTAATCCGCATGATTAAGTCCCCCAAGACGGGAGCTTACTGCTTTAAGGAAGAAATGGTGCTTAACGAAGCCGTACAGGATTGGTTCAAAAAGAAGATCTGATCCACTAAAATCACTGTGCTCGCCTTACAGCAAGCACTAAATCAATAACAGAAAGAGGTTCCCTGTATTATGGGGAACCTCTTCTCTTTCACCGGTTTCCTGACAGCCGTATAAAGCTTTTATTCAAAAAGTCAGGTCCCTTTTGCTGAGTTGAGTGGTCACCTTTCGCAAGAAAAGGGCAACCAGCGCAATGAATCTCTGCTTGCGTAACGGCATTCATACCTCAAATTGAGGGAAATCAGCTACCTTTGAGGGCGGCAATCAATGGATCCGGTTATGATGCAGATACGAATTTCTTCCCGGCTTAAGTGCGCTCTTTTCACCGCACTCTGCGCCGTTTGTTTCATTTGGGATGCAAGGGCACAGCTATCTGTAGCTGCCGTTCCATCGGAAAGCTCCACGCTGCTGCGTGCTTGCAGTGATCCGATTGAATTGCGCGTGCCGTCCTCTGCGGCCATTGAAAGCCTCATTTCTGCCGAAGAATCCTCTCTGCTTCGCGACCGCTACGCCATTGCGCTCCCGATCGACACAGATCTTTCGATGCAACGTAACGGTGCTTGCCGGTACGACAGTAACGGAAATGCGGTATGGGAACTGGCCCTCCGCGCCAAAGGTGCCTGCTCGCTTCAATTTTTCTTTGATCAATTCGAGTTACCAAAGGGGAGCCGTCTTTTCATTCTTTCCCCTCAAGGTGAGGTACTTAAGGGCGCTTTTACGGAAGCGAACAACACGCGTTTAGGAACTTTATCAACGGCACCGGTAAAAAGCGATTGGGTTGTGCTGCGCTACGAAGCACCCATCGGCTCAGCTCAGGCACCTTTGCTCCACATAGCTTCGGTAAGTTACGGCTTTCGCGAGCTGGCGCCCTTCCCCGCTGAGGACAAACACGAAAAAGGGGAGCCTTGGATGCGCGGAACCTATTCATGTGCGCCCAACATCGTATCGTTGCCCAAATTGGACGAAGTAAAGCGCAGCCTCGTACTGATGATTGTCCGCGGCACCACCGTTTGCACCGGTGCTTTGATTAACAATACTTCCAAAGACGGCACTGCATACGTGCTCACGGCTTCGCACTGTGTCAACGGAAGTTTTTCCAAAAAAGGCGATCGCGCTTTTATGGATGAATCGGCGCGTCAGACGGTATTCTTTTTCAACTTTTATTCACCCATCGGGAACAAATTGATCCGTGGTGTGGAGGAACAATCCCTTGCCGGAGCGGAAATTGTAGCCATCGATGAAGCGCATGATTTATGCCTACTTCGCATTGTGGGCGTCGAAAAAGAGGGAAAAACGGCTTCCGGCGGCATCCCCATCACCTATCAGCCCTATTTCGCAGGCTGGAACGCAACCGGTAAGCCTAAAGGGCCATTCTACGGCATACATTGCCCCTCCGCTTCGGTAGCACGCTATAATCTGTGTGAAGAGGAATCTCTATCGCTGAGCGACTTTGATGCCGGCGCAATGGTGTGGAGTGACTCCCATTTTCACATCAAAAGATGGGATATCGGCACCACGGCGGGCGGCTCCTCCGGCTCTCCCCTTTTGGACAACAAACTCCACATTATCGGTGCTTTAACGGGTGGAAAATCCTATTGCGAAACACCTATCAACGATTTCTACTACTCCATTGAGCGTTGCTTTGCGGGGAGTGGCGCGGATAGTCTCTATCTGAAGCCCTTTTTGGATCCTTCCGGCACCGGTGCAACTACGTGCGACGGGCTCGATCCGTACGCCCCACTCTCGATGCTCCTACTATCCCATCATCGCTACGCTCCGTGGCGGGATTCTGTAGAAACGGTGGTGCCACCGAGCGACATTGACGGATTGCTCACCGCCTACCCCATAAAGGCAAAGAGCGAACTATACGGAGTAATTTTGGTAGCGGAAACGCCCTACGCGGATGACGGAGCCCTGCAGATTGTTGCTTACGCAAAAGGCGCGGATGGAGGGCTGAGAGAGCTCTATCGAGCCGACTATATGCTCCCCGCTTTCCAACGCATTGCGGGCGGAGGCACCGAGTTCATCGAGCGCACCTTAACGGGGCCGATTGCCACCTATATTCCGCTCCGCAACATTGTGTCACTCAACAAGGGCGAAATGCTCTACATCGGCTTGGAAACGAAGCAAGGCAAGCGGTTGCCGTTCGTGCCGTATCGCACCAAAGCCACTGCCAATCTGAGCGGAGCTACACTGTACCGAACCATCGGAAGTACAGAATACGTGAACAGCGCACCGTACAAAGGCTATTATTGGATAGATGCGCTTGTAAAGCCTAATGAGCAACCCACCGATTCGCTCCAAACCAAACGACCCATTCCTACAGCTTTTGTGTTCGGAAACGTATTGCGCATTATCATTCCCAAGAACTTTGACCGGGAAGTGACCGCCTCCCTTTACACAATGCGAGGTGAACAACTTATTAGTCGCACTACACAAGAGGAGGTTTGCGACATCGTGCTCCCCGAAACAGCACGCGGTGACTGGCGCGTACTCTACCTGAAATACGGCAAAGAACACTACGGCATGGTCGTCTACATCAATCCGTAAGCCGCCCCGAGCCCATCAGCCGACCTTCCGCGCCCCATTCCTCAGATGCGCACCTAAGCCGTCAGCGGTATCCATACGCTACACTCAGCCACAACTCCCCTATCCGCTAGCCGACTGTACCGATCCGTCGATCGCTCGCACCTAATCCACTAGCCATCCGCACCCATCTACAAGCCGAGTAAGTCCACACTACCCTATCCGTCTTAGGGCATCCTGAGGCGAAAGGGCACACACCTCACCCCCGATACCTATATACCTATCAATTGATATGTATATACCTCTCATTCGATACGTATATACCTTTTGCCTGATACGTGTACACCTATCGAGAGGGGGTATGAAGGAGATCAGAAGGAAGGTGAGCTACGGTCAATCTCCGTTCGGAATCTCTTCTGGAGAGTGGTATCCACTTTGCTTGATCTTTAAGTCTGAAGGGTATTCTTTTGTTACGTCACTTTCGAAATGACGATTAAGCGCATCGGCAATGGTCTTAGCAATAGCTATACGGCGAGAATCCCACAAGCAGGCACTCCATGCTATGCGCAACACTATATTGTTGCGAGAGCCCCTACCCTCACTATAGTTGCGTGGGAAAAGTCGTTTGGAGGTCAGGTTGTGGTACCGCTGATGGTCAGAGTCCATATCAAAACTTTTCCTGAGTTCAGCAGTTACATCCTCATAAAAAGCTTTATATCCCTCCATATCCTGCACAAATAGATCATCGCCACTAAATTGCTCATTGCCCTTGGCTCCTCCTGCTGAAAAGTGGAATATGGTTGGATAGGCGGGCTCATTGGCACCGCTCGCTACCAATGTGGTAAGGGTCCAGCTCCCCGGACGCGTTGAGAGTTCCTCTAAATCTGCCATATAGAGAGGCAAGTTAGGTTCACTTTGAACACTATCAAAGGCATAGTAGGACTTGAACGGCCTTGCTACTCCCAACTCCCTACTGATGTAGTTAAATCCACCTATCAAAGCGAGATAGTAGGAGAAATTACCAATGGTAGCATCTGTAAAACTTGACGGCGATACTATTGTGATTTTAGAGCCGCGATTAATGCAAAACCCATAGGGTTTATTGGTTATAAAGTGCTCTACAGCGAGCTTATCTTGTGGATGTTCATCAATGGTTTGCGTGGTTGCCAAGTTGATTAGACGAAAGTTTTTCGAGTTTTCCACGGCATCGAGGATATCTCCCACTTTTAGGCCGATTCGAGCCTGCAGATCACATATAGAAAGATGTTGTGGTACGATCTGGAATCCGGTTGGCCGATCCAACTTTCGCTCAAAAGCGAGCTGGAGTTTTTCCGTATTTTTTCTAATGTTTTGTTTGTGTGCTTCCTCTTCGAGAGCTTCAGAAAACCCGGCTCCAACCAAACCTGCGGGTATAGCAAAGAGCGCAATTCCGAGAATTCCAACCCCAAAAGCGACAGCTTGCCCCACAGGGGTAATCGGAGGAGTTTCGGCGAATTTTCCGGGATCGCCTATGTATTGTGCAAAAGCCCACATCACTGAGGTCATCCCATTATTAAATGTTTCAGGCTGAGCTTCATGTTCGTAAAAGAAAAGGACGAACGACAACATCAAGGTTACTACCAAAAGCACCTGTAAAGAGATTAGGATTTCCTTTGATTTTGAAGCTAACGCCTTCTGTAAGAGACGGAAGGAACGCATATAGCGGAATATCCTCAATACACGAACAACGCGGAGCGACTTGAGCACTTGATAGGGCAACGGGAAAAAAAGGGCTAAATAAAAGGTATATGTAGACAATATGTCAATCAGCCCATAAAAGGTGAGGCAATAGCGCACTCTACCCCAAAAGCCCTTGTACTTAGGATTAAGCTCATCTGCCACCCAAATACGTAACGATACTTCTATTGTGAACGAGATAACCGTAACGATGTCTATCACGTGAAGCACACGCTCACAAGACTTGGAAATATTAAATGTAGAGATAAAAACAGAAATCGTGCTCAGGAGAATCAGTCCGATGATAGTGTAATCAACGTAATTTCCCCATTGCTTCGTCTTTAAGTTCCCATCAAAGACTCGCCCCAGTTGGTGCTTAAACTTCTTGATGCTTTCCACTATTTTTTTCTATTATAGTTACTACAGCCCGTACCATTTCGTGAAGTGGCATAGTAAATTTCGCCGGTTTAGCACAGGATTGCCCTTCATAATAGGGCAAATGTATAAATAAGGCCTTCGTAGAGGGCATACTCCTACAAATTGACAGTACTTCGTAGTAAAGACAATTGCATACGTATAGACCACACGAATTGGAGATTTTAACCCTTACCCCCTGAGCCTCAACGCTATCCTTTAGACTCTTTATTTCGGTGTTCGTGAATAGTGCCGGTATACCATCCTTATGGATTTCTGCTTCATTAGGTATATAGCCATCGTTATCGGGGAGTTTGGAGTCCATCAGATTTATTGCTATGCGCTCTAATTTAATACGGTCGCTCCCCCCCGATTGTCCCAACATAATGATCAAATCAGGCGAATGCTTTTGAATAGCTGCACCAACTGACTCTTTTACTCGCGCAAAGCTAACCGGCATCTGCTCCGTGCAGAGACTGATGCCGGTTAATTGACACTTTGCTACTTTTTGAGCAACAACCCAAGATGAGTTCTCGGAATAAGTCCAGTAGGGTTCAAATCCTGTTAATAGTACGTTATACATTTTAGGATTTTCGATAGACCCTTCTACCTACAATTTTTGAGGCTGGCCTTAGCACTTTCAATCTGACTCTTGTAATACTCTATTCGACGATCATGTAAAGCCGCCTTATCTACCTTTTTTTTGCGGTAAGAAGCTTTTGAAGATGGTGACGATGAACTTCTAACTCTATCAGCGTAAAACGCATTATCGCGTTTTTTAGCCTCCCGTTCCTTCGCAATCGAAGCACGTAAATCTATTATTTTTTTCCTATAATACGCTTTACTCATGGTTTTATTCATCTAAATTATCCTCATTTCATTACACGCCCACTCCGTAGAGCAATAAGCATTCGTAAGATTGAGATAGTTACCCTTCTTTTTCTTCCAAATAAGCCATTAGCTTAGAGCCAAACTGACGTGTCGTCCAAGTGTTGTCGTACTCAAAGCCTTCCTGCTCTGCAATTTCACGCAAAGCCCCTTTCACATTATCGTACACACGATATACGGTAATACTACCACTGTCTAATTTTGAGAGAATGTACTCTCCTGAGGTTACTGATTTCTTTGCCATAGTTTTCTTTACTAATTGAACTTTATTATTGATTAAATTCTATCTGGTTAGGTACACCGGTCGAGAGTATTCCTTCGTATGTGTGAGGGAAGCCACTTCCAGCCAAATGTAATTATCGTAGCGCATACGCTCGTTTTCAAACCCTATGTATATAATTTTACGCCCTTTTGTTTTTAACTCTCCATTACATGACTGAGTTCCCATCTGTGATTGGTTGACATCATACTTATATTTTGCAGATGAAGCTGTCTCGTCTTGGAAGCGTTTTGCTTCTGTTGCATCATTCAAGATATACATGTTGCAAAAGGCATCCTCATCACGAGCCGGACGTGTATTAAAGAGCAAGCGATCAATAACACTGCTATTAATTGTGCGCTTTTCATACACATTAATCCCGAACAACTTGATCTGTTTAGACGCCAACGATAGATTTTCGGCAAACTTGCCGTCAGATGGCACTGTCTTTTCATTAGTAGAAATGCGAAGGGAATATAAAATAGCCTCACTTCCTGAAGGAACTGGAACTGTGATCAAAGCGCGAGACTTACCGGAGAACATGGACTTAAGATTACCTCTAAGCCCTATTTTCTTTGGTTCGTTGAAAACTTTAGCAACGCGCACCCCATCAGTCACTTCTGCCAAAAAATCTCCTTTTTTGCAACTTACAATCCGCTCTGTTACGTGGGGACGTGCTTCCTTACCACCCTCGTATGAGAGCGTAATATCTGCGAAACATTTCCCCTCACTTGATCGTAACTCTAACATATAGACTCCATCTGAAAGAATGGGTACAAGCTCATTAACGGCTCCATTTAGGTTCCACTGCCTAATTCGCTTCTGATGGTTAATATCAAAAAGCGTAGCTCGGACTGAACCATACAAAGTAAGAGCAATATTAAGTTTATCTTTTGCTTTTAGGAAATAGGCGTAACGCTTAATTCCCTTTATCTTTACACGGTCCCTTGCTACAAGAATTGTTCCAACGGATGAAGGGGAGCTTGTTGATGCTTTCAAAATAGTATCCGATTGCACCGATTGAAGCAAATCATTGGGATTTTCTTGTAGCGAGATAAGCCTTTCTTTTAGGGCTTGGCATCGTTGCTGCGCACGCTCCCCCATGCCTTGGGGATTATAGTCGTACTCCAAATCACGCAACTCTGCATAAATCGACTGCAAAGCCCGACCAGAGTTCGTGCTTTCAGCTTCTTGAGCTTTGATGCAGAGAAGGTCTATCTTTTTCGATATATTATCGTACTTCATCTGCTCCAACTCAGAGATCTTGTCTATTTGATCTTCCTTTTTAGTATTGCTTTGTCCACAGCTAATACAAGCCACCAGTACACAAAGCAATAAAAAGACTTTGCTTACCCGTATTACTAGTTTCATAAACCGCTATACCGCAATTTAATTAGTAAGAATCGTCAATGATTTGCTGTAACCGCACATTTACCAGATCGCTTCGATAGGCAGCATAATCTTCCAATTCCTTACTTGTATCTACATAAGTCACAAACCAGTGTAGCTTTTTCTTAATAAATTGAGCCGCTTCTTCCTGCTGGCCGGCATCACACATCGCTATTACCACGTCACTCAGATAGGCATATAGAGATTCCGCATTGCTTATATAATTCTCGTTCTGATAATTTAAAGGATAGTACTCCCATGCCTTTTCATACTCCCCGTGCTTTACAAGGTACTCCCTTAGCAACTTACAAGCATTATACTCATAGCTGTGTAAGCTGGCAAATCTTATTTCACTTCGATCTTCGTGATAGGGCGTTAGTTCCTCATAAACGTAGATAGCCTGTTTTGGGTTGTCTACATCCAAGTAAAGCCGAATTAGACGAAGAGCATATTTTTCCCTACCGGAATCGTAACCGATCCGCTCAATACACTTGGCTGCTTCTGTTAAGTTTCCCTCATCAATGGCTTTTTTGAACTCCTTGACAGCCCCACTGCTACATCCTTGACCTACTAACCCTTGAATGACAACTATGCCGACAAGAACTAATATCCCATAAATAATGATCCTTTTCATACTTATAATATTCCTACGCCATCTTCATCTTTAATCAATTAAACAAACAAAAGCACTCCTAAATCTTTATACCAACACAAATTCAATAATAAGGAACAATATAGGAGCAATTATTATAGCAAGTGCAATCATAGCTATCCCAAATAGCCAACAAAACGTTTTTTTACCAAGTTTATTATAGAGGTGTACAATGCTTCTGTAGAATCCCCTAGATTCCTTTTTCTTTTTTGTTGCTGAAACCTTATGAGCAGGACTTGGATTCGGCATTGAGTATAAGGGATCGGTAAATATATCACCAACTCCGTCCCAAAAATTTTGCCAAGCCACTGTTCTACGATTCGATTTAAACCGCATGTCCAGATTCCCTGATTTAGTACGTTTTGCCATAGCCTCTCTACACTTTGTTTAATTCTAGTATATTCAATTTTACAGTATTACAATAAACTCAGTACGCCGATTGCTTCTTCGGTTATTGGGATCTATCGGTTCTTTAGATCCTTTTCCCTCAGCTTGCAAACGATCTGCCGAAATACCTTGACTAACTAAGAAGTCTACAACAACCTTAGCGCGAGCCTCTGATAGCTTTTGGTTGAAATTCTCATCTCCCTCTTCTGAAGTGTGGCCCTCCAATTTAAGCTTCAAATCAGGATTATCTTTCATATATTTGACCAAATCATTAAGGACCGATTTCGCCTTATAGGTCAATTCTGCCTTTCCTTGCGCGAAATTCACCGCATTAAAGTTTTCCTCAATAGTTTCGATATGCTTACGGTATGCCTTCTTTTTGTCACCAAAAATGCCGCAAGCGCTATCAATAATATAGAAAGTGATGAGGATTCCCACTATCGAATAAATGATCTTCTTGATACTCATACAAAATACAACCGAACCATTCTTGTAGAAAGATAGAATCTATGTCATTTACAATACGTACATATCTATATACCACGTATTTATTAGGATCGGTCAATGGAGCCACCATAAAAGTGCTCCACTGACCGATCTTTTGAATTATTTCTTGCCTGCAGCAACTAACGTGATATTATCATCGGCGAGCTCTGTATTCTTGGCATTTGCTACTTGCACGCCAATTCCGTAAAGCTCTACAAACTTTTTCTCAAAGCTACTAACTCTTAGGTTACCTCCTACGGTCAACATTCCACCATTTGCGGAAGAAGCCATCAGTGAACCAATCGTAGCTTCGTCATCTGCCATTGCCTTGCAATTAACTGTAGTGTATACACGAAGTGTTGCACCAAATTCCTTCTTAAAGTTCGCCTTTAAGGTTTTTACCTTCATTCGGGTATCAATACGAAAATCAGCCATATCTTTATCTATTATTAAAATTCCACTTCTATTTCAGGACTATACTTAACAAGGTCTACCAGCATAAGCGCTACATCGGCATGTTCCACATCGCCACCCATAGCATCGGCTAAGTCAAAAATCACCTGTACTTCGTCAGCCGAAATAACATTATCAGCCATCACAATCTCAATAGCACACTGTAGCAGCTTCTTTGATTCATCTTCATCAATCGCTGATGCATTAGCTACAAGAAATTCCTGAACGGCATCGTCATCTTTATCTTCTAACGATTTAACAGCATCACTTACATGCTGAGCTAACTCTTTAGGATCAACGCCAAGCGCTTCAGCAATATCGGCAACTATTTCTGTTTCTTCTTCGGAGTACACTCCGTCAGCCCATATAGCTACAGCCAAAAAAGCTGCTACATTCTTTATTTCTGATTTCATACTTCTGCTTTCCTCTAATTACTTAAGCATTCGTTCTATACGTCGGAGCAAACTTGCGTCCTTTTTACGACGATTTCTTGCGGCTACTCTACGTGCCTTTGCGAGATTTGCCAACATAGCCTGACCCTCCTTGGTACGCTTGTCGATTTTTCCGGATTTTGTTCTTTTTACTGCCATAATTACTCTTTTACTTAATTCGATTCTTAATTTCGTTCTAATGAAGTGGACCGGTATTGATCCATTTCTTTCGTTTACTCAACTACAATAAATTCCGTGCGAAGATTAGCGTCGAGATTATTTGCATCAATCGGTTCAGATGAGCCTTTTCCTTCCGCCTGTAGTCGATCTGCTGATATACCTTGACTAACTAAAAAGTCCACAGCTACCTGAGCACGAGCTTCCGATAGTTTTTGATTAAAATCTTCATCTCCTTCTACAGATGTATGTCCCTCAATTTTTAGCTTTAAGTCGGGATTAGCCTCCATCAGCTTAGCCAAGTCGTGCAATACAAACTTCGCTTCATCCGAAAGGTCAGCCTTTCCTTTCTGAAACTTTGCAGCATTGAAGTTTTTCTCTATTTCTTCTACACGGTCTTTATAAACTACCTTTTCAACCGTTACCACTTTTTCTACTTCAACCACTTTGGGTTTGCGAAGCAAGAATATCGCTAAAATACCGCCTATTAAAAGAAGCGCAATGAGGAGCCAAAGCCACCAGGGGAGCCGTTTCCTTTTTACCGGAGGAACGTACCCGTTGAGGTATTCCAAGCGGAATCCTCCTTTTTCCCCAACACGCTTTGTTTTCTCAAACTCAGCCACAACAATATCATACTGTTTTGCATGCCTTACGATCCTATCGAAGCTCGGCTTCGTCCACATACTAACGACAGATACTTTCTTTCCGTCCCCCATCGTTAGGAGTTCATCATGAGCTTTGAAGTATCCTTCCCAGTTTGCAGTTGTTCCCTTTTCTTCGGCATAAATAAAGATTTCGTCAACCCCTTTATCGGGATTAAGTTCATTAGGGAATGCTTTGCGTAAATCCGCTAACGTAGCATGCGGATACATAACCATATAGGCATGTGCAATACCTAGAGCCGTGCGATTTTGGGCTCTACCAAATACTTTGACTTTGTCCATCTTTCTATTGTCTATTATGTTATACGTTATCGTCCAAATAGTTTTTTCAAGATTCCACCACCTATTTTTTGCTTTATGCCGTTCTTGGTGGTAGGTATATTTGTACGCCTGGCTACACGCTGCCTCAATCGTGATACGCCTACAGCTCTCTGCCACGAAAAGGAGAGTCCCGGAATTGGTGTTGATCGTTTACTTCTCATAAGTACTTTATCTACTGAATTGTTAACATATTATAGTATAGTTCCACTTCCTCTACATTTACTGTACGCCACGCAATATCATACGCTTTATCAACCTCAAAACAAGGATAGTTTTGGGCACAATAACTTTTTGAATTACTCCAATACTTTTCTCTGGTACGGTTGCCTTGTGCCAAGCTAAGTCTAAAGTTATTAGATGTTTCCCTTGTTTGATTTAGATATGATTTATCATTAGTCATAAAAAGAGCAATGCCACCCACCACTTGTTTGAAACGCCTTTGTATCAACTCTATACGACGCACATCTTTCCAAAAACTGTACATACCTATATCCCGGGCTCCTTGCTCCTTCATTACTTGAATAGACTCGGGGATACTCTCGCCAAAACGACTGATTCTCTTACGGATATGTTTCGTTTTATACTTAAGTTCGATGGGCAGATACTCAAATTCCTTTCTCACAATTAAATCAATGCGCACTTCGTTATGCCAAATGTAATCTGTGCCTAAAAGCTGATAGGGAACGTAGTATTCCACATCTACATCATCATACTTGTGAGAAGATTTACCCAACCAAAGAGCTAAATGCATCTGAAGATCGCGCTCGTTAAAACACAATTCCGGCATATGCTCCAGGTACGCTGCTATATCCTCTCTAACAGCTACAACTAAATCCATATCCCTATGCTGCATCGCTTTGGAGACTAATTCCATATCTTGACATTGAGTGGAGAGCAAAAGACCAACGATTCAAAGAAACATTTTTCATACTTTCTTCTGATCTACTGTACTCCTTTATAAACCCAAAGACGGAAATCCCTATCCAATGAACAGGTTCGACACTCTTCATTGTGCCTAAAGCAAATAGATATAAAAATAAAACTATCCCCTCTCCTGATGGGAGGGGGGGGGGGGGGGGGGAGTAAATTGTGCCGAAACTAAACGCACTAAGGGAATAGCTCTGCTACCACCCACAAGTACCTTATACTTGGCATCAATCATCCTCACGTTCATTCTATATACAATCTTCTGCTTGCAAAGATACATATTCTTTTGAATTAATACTTATTCTTTAAGATCCAGTAGATAATTTTGATGGCGCTTTCCGGAACTTGATGTAATTTGTAGAGATTCATCTCACAGACAAACCTGTTGGATGTGCTGAAATTTACAGGTATGCAATCTACTATTCAATGCCTTTGAGAATACGATGTATTAACCACATACTTTGACATCTTTGCACGATAGTTTCTATTACCGGCAGAACCCCTATAAAAAACGATATAAAACTCAAAAGAAATTATATACCACATTACAATCAATATTACTGCACTCGCAGACGATATTGTACACATTAATAGACGATGATACCTACTAGCAAATAGGATCATTACACGCACTTACAAATGTGATCATACAAGTGCGTAGACGATAGTATACAATCCTATAATAGAACTGTAAGTACTTGTTCAACTATCCGTACATTTTCCTAATCCTCGACGTTCTATTTAAGATGACAATGTAGCCTTTGCGATCACCGGTCGCTACCCCACTCCCGATACCTATATACCCCTCACGTGAAACCTATATACCTCTCGATTGATATGTATATACCTCTCATTCGATACGTATATACCTTTTGCGAAGCAGATCTTTTGCGGAGAGATGAGCGAAAGCGAAGCGTTCTAGATAATCGATTCATCTACTTGATAAAAGCCCCTTCCTTTTTTTCGGTAAAAGCATCAGTGGATAAATGCAATCCTTTGACACAGTGGAAGCGTATTCTACGCGGAGTAAAAGACAATAAGAGTGTCCCTTGCTCCTACGGCAAAGGACACTTCAAACTTACTCTCCTTTCTTATGTTCGTGGGGTTTTAGAGAAGGTGTGTTACCGGGTGTCTTCTTATTATCTCGTTGTCTCCTATCCGGCTTACCTGTGCTCCGGGCTATTCTTTTGTGTCCGGGTTTTATGCTCATACACATTATCATACCAGTCCTTGGCTGGGGGCTAAAGTTTATTCTACTAAAACGCTGCAAAAAGTGTACCAAATGAAATCATATCGACAAATAAGCTACCCCTTAGGGAATAGATACTCGTAATTGACCCTAGAATGGTGTACTACTTCGGATCTTACGCAAGATGTAGAACGGTTTGCTAGCCTCCCAGTATTGCCTTTTATTGCCTATAAGTTCATATCTTTGTGGCAATGTTAGATGTTTCACAGCATTATGGCGAAGAATAAATAACACAATGACCTCATCAAGGTGCACTCAAAGAAAAGTGGCATCACTCAAACTTAGCTTGCCAAGGTGTTGGATATGAACTCCGTGTCACCACCGACTATGCTTGTCGCAAGCAAGCCAACTACTCCACTATCTTTAAGTGTTGGACTTGCTCGATAGTTCACACATAGAATTAGTGAAATAATTAAGGATGAATAAAAACGAAAATCCAATTCAAGAATGGACCAAATTAGCCATTGACTTTTCAGAGCTCAAAAGCGAGTTGGTCTCCGAATAGAAAAATACATGCCTAATTGGGAACAGTTTTTCTATCAAGCCGGTTGTGTTGCCAGTGAAGACTATGTCAAAGAAAAAATGGACTAGCAAAGGCAAAACTAAGTGCTTATGATGGATGGGAAAATCTATTTGCATAACAAAACGAGCCAAATCTGCATGGTAAGAACGCAATCTATATTCTTTTTTGATTTGGATGGCACGCTCGTCAATACAGATGTTGCCAACTTTCTTTCTTACAAGGAAGCTCTTTTAGTTGTGATGGGGAAGGATGCCCCTTCAATCTTTTATAATCCATCTATACGATTTAATCGGTGCCTCTTGAAGTCTTTATTTCCGTCTATGACGGAATCCGTTTATAACAGGATAATCATGGAAAAAGAAAAATACTATAGAAATTTTCTTTCAGAGACAACCATCGTCAAAGACAATATAGCGACTCTTCTTAAATATTCGTCTACACATAAGACTGTGCTCGTTTCAAATTGTAGAAAAGACAGAGCGTTAGCAACATTATCATATCATGGGTTGACTGACAAATTCACTAATCTATTTTATCGTGAAGTGCCCCTGGCTACAAAAAAAATCAATAAATATCAGAATGCCATCCACATATTAGGTGTTTCACCTAACGACATTATTACATTTGAAAACGAAAATTCTGAAATTGCAGATGCAATAGATGCCGGTATTAAAATAATCAATCCCCAAAAATTAATATGAATACTTTCACAATCAACGGTGGGTCATCTTGGTATACAAACCCCGAGACAAACATACGCCAACCTGGGATTTTCCTGACAAGAGAGATCCAAGCATACTATCATGACTTTTATCATGGAGGTGACCTAGAACTGAGAGATACTCCAGGAACAGTAGAAAACATTATTACTACTTTGAAGAACCAGTTTAAGGAAAAGAGTGAGGAAGTTTTACTTAAAGCCGCTATATGCATGATAACAATACTGGATAAAGATTTACCACGAATTCTTTTAATGACAGGAAAGGGTAAGCTTGTTGTTTGTACCATTCCAAGGTCGAAGGCTGAAACCTCTTATATACCTGCACAATTGCTTTTCAAAAAAGCAATACAAGCTTGTGTTTGCGGTCTGGATGGATTTATAGATGGTACGGATTACATTGTAAGGCATACCGATACAAGGACAACACATCTGAATAAATCTGGTTATGGAGGTGAAGGGGATCTACCATATCCTGGGATTACAAAAGATACTTGTACTATTTCTGACGCAGTTAAAAACAAGGACATATTACTCATAGATGATTTATATACAGCTAACGTAAACATTGACGAAGATGCTATACAGACATTGTTTGACAATGGGGCAAGTTCTGTAACTTTTTATTCCTTAGGAAAGACAATAAGACGAACATTATAAGCACGAGAAAATGAAATATACCGATAACGCATTAAATATTCTGACGGCAATGTCCTATCCTAAAATAGGCAACGCATGGATTGTACAAAACTTGGGAGATAATAAAAGCGTAGATCACATAGTCGATTTGCTTAACAAGAGCAAGGAAATCAAAAAGCACCCGATTACTATAGAAGATTTTGTACAAGTAAAGCGGAAATATGAATCTGCAATACTCGACAAAATGAGTGACTGCTGCGATGGGTTTGTTGCATTGGGTGATAATAACTTTCCACGGCATAGGGGTAACGTAAAAGAAGGCAAAAGACCGGTTTTTCTCTACTATAAAGGGAATATAGAGTTGCTGGATACCTCTAATAAGAATATATCTGTAATTGGACTTTTGAATCCGACAAAAGAAATCCAAATACGAGAGGAGAAACTTGTTGCTGAATTTGTAAAGAGGGGTGCAACGATTGTAAGTGGATTAGCCTTAGGTTGTGATAGCATTTCCCATCGTGAAGCACTAAACTCTAACGGCAAAACAATTGCTATTCTCCCAAGCCCATTAACTAGCATTTTACCTGCAAGTAATAAAGCTTTGGCTTTCAAGATAGTGGATGAAGGTGGGCTTCTGGTAACTGAATATGGAAAAGAATTAAAAAAAAATGAAAAAGGTTTTATAAGCAAAATGGAACTAACCTCTCGCTACATGAAACGTGATAGACTGCAAGCTTTGTTTTGCGACACAATCGTTCTAGTTGCAAGCTATTCCCAAAAGTCGAAAGAACACCGGGAAAACCTATCTAGGCAGAAGCTTGATAGTGGAGCGCGCTTGGCCATGCAGTATGCAAAAGATTACAACATACCTCGTGCCGTAATGTATGACCAATCCACTGACGAAAAAGAACCGATGTTTGACCTGTGCAGAGAAATCATAAATGAGTCAGATAATTTGACGATAATAGGGCAAGATAATTTTTCAGAACAAGTGGATGCTATTTTTTCTCAGAATGTGAAGGTTGAGAGAAATGTCAAAATAGAAACCGAATTATTTACTAATAATACTATGATAAAATAATGACGATTCTATTGTTATACTATTTTAAGGGTTGTGCAGAAGTAGGGGGTTGAGTACTCAGGAGATATTACTTGTAGTTATAAAGAGCACTTGGGGAATGACTATGACAATAGAGCACTGTACCCCAAAACAGGCAATGACTGACACGCCAGTAACGACATGTAGCAGGCGTTTCTATCCTCGAATAAGGGAAATCTCACTAATAATGATAGAAAGTCAAGCAGAAAATTCAAATAAACGTCCAAGGTTCAGATGGACATAGTTGGAGGAGCTACTGACTAATTTTATCGACATTGTTCAACACGTCAGCCTCAATGAAGGAAGGTGTGAGCATGTCTCAATTCACGATGAATTTATTTATCTCTGGCCTATAATCGTTTCAAGATCGATAGCTAAATGCAGAGGCTACACAAAGACAAGTGTTTAGATAATTCTTGAAGTGCTGTCTTGTGTGTTTAATTGGTTTTTGTTACTACTCAAGCTCCGGGTTGTATTGCACCTAGTCATATGCCTACTGTCTATTATTTGTAGACTAATTGCCCTTATAAACAGAATGTTAGCTAGCGTTTCGATGTGGGTTTTCATTTTCTGGATTTACACAAGCTTGATCTTTAGAAGAATAGGTGCGACCCATTTTGGAAGAGTAAAGAGCGACTCCGTTCAAACTCATGCCTGTGTACTGACACGAGTGTGTCTCACTATAAAAATACAAACATAGGGACAAAACTCGTCTTGACATTACATCTCTTGCTCTATGTGTGAAAATCCATGTGACACAACATCGCTGTATGAGGTTTGTATTTCATCACTTATTGACTTTGCTTGTTTTAATTGTAGTCAAGGACATAGATTTATAACCACAAAGAGTGTTTTATTTGTATATAACGACATTTTACGTACTCTGAATGACTAATATAATATAGAATGAAAGCACCGCTATTCATTTGAATTACGAAGGTTACTTTTGGGGGACGTTTTTCTCAGCCCCTTATCTGAGTAATATCGGCGGAGAGAGAGGGTTGTAAACCAAGCCTTCTAACTCCTTATATCGTAGTTGTTTATACTCCTCTAAAATTTAATTGTAGCCAAATTGTAGCCATAGG